>Ga0209342_10000216_pt1 | contig 64711 bp, 68 predicted proteins | sample RifCSP16_2_FD_184023 | JGI IMG/M metagenome (GOLD analysis project Ga0209342, IMG submission 184023) | Soil microbial communities from Rifle, Colorado - Rifle CSP2_sed 16_2 (SPAdes) (version 2) | ecosystem: Environmental > Terrestrial > Deep subsurface > Rock core/Sediment | place: Rifle... | reverse complement strand
GATCCGTTTCTCGCGCACCCGGAGCCGCCGCGGCCGCTCTCCGAGCCGCAGCCGCCGCTGATCGGCAAGCAACCGCTCGATCCGGACGTGAAGGTCGCGCCGCTGCCGATCTCGACCGCCGGCCTGAGGTTCGGCTCGCGGGTCGAAGGCGCGCTCGATCCGGCCGATGGGCTGGTGCGCTCGACGGTCTCGTTCCCCGGCATGCTCGCGAGCCGCTTCACATTCACCGCGGACGCGGCCGGTCGAAGGGCGCCGAGCGGACCGGCGTATGCCTGGGCGGCAGTCGCCTTCTGCTATCTCACGCAGGTTTCCCGCTACATCGGGGCGCGCGAGCTCGGCGTGTCCGCAGCGCGGCTGATGCAGCAGGGGCCGCTCGCCGGACCGATCGACACGCACCTCTTCCTCAACGGCGCCGGCGACGACGCGACCATGCAGGAGCTGCTCGCCATGGCCGCGCGCACCTGCTACCTGCACGCGACGCTCGGTGCGTCGCTCGAGCCGCTCGTCGTACCGTAAAGGAAAAGCGGCGGGGCGCTCGCCCCGCCCGGACGAGCACGGCGCCCGGCGCCTACTTCGGGCGCTTGAGCACCTTGTCGAAGTCGTCGTCCGCGCCGAGCACGAAGCGCGCGAGGTCGTCCGCGACGTCGTTCAGCTCCTCGGCGCTGACCCGGGCCACGACCTTCCCCGCGCGCCGCGCGTCGATCAGCTCGATCGCCACCCCCGGATTGTCGTAGTCGCCGCGCAGGTTGATCTCGCAGGGCAGCGCGCCGCTCACGGTGATCGCGGCGCGCGTCACCTGGCCGAAGTCGTTCTTCGCCTCGGGCTTCAGCTCGCAGGCCGCGCGCCGCGCCTTGAAGTACTGCTCGGCGCGCTGGATGTCGGGCCCGAGGACGCTCGCCTTCGCGGTCTGCCCCAGCGTGATGCGGTAGCGGAAGACGATGTGCTGCGTGTAGTCCTTGCCCTCGATGCGCTGCGGGCGGGCGTCGACGAACGCGTCCGAGAGCGCGACAGCGCCGATGCGCCCCAGGTACAGGTACTCGTAGGGCTTGCCCGAGGTCGGCCCGACCGAGTTCAGCTCGCGCGCCAGCTCGGCGAGGTACTGGAACGCGCCGCGCATGCTCTGGTCGAGAGCCGCGATCGCCTTCGCGCGCACCACCGCCTTGTCCTCCTTCGGCGGCTGCGTCGCGGCCTGCTTCCTCAGCATCTCCAGCGCCGCGCTGCGGCGCGAGGTCTTCGCGCCCGGATCGGTCGAGCCGCCGGCGGCGCCGGCGGTCTCGCGCTGGCGCTCGAACTCCCGGCGCTGGTGCTCCTGCTCCTCGCTCCAGCGGCGCAGCTCCTCCTCCTTGCGCTGCCGGGCTTCCTCCTCCTTGCGGATCCGCTCCCGCTCCTCGTCCTCGAAGTTCCTGGCGAACGCATCCAGGTCGGTGATGAGCTGCGTGCGCGTCTTCTCGTCCTCGAGCGAGCGCGCCCGCGGATTGGTCGCGGTGACGACCGTCTTCTCGAACGCGGTGTCGGCCGCCTGCGGCGCCGCGGCCGGCGCCCCCAGGTTGCGGTAATTGCGCAGGTCGGCGGCCATCTCGCCGGCGCGCTGGTAGCGCTCCTCGGTCTTCTTCGCCAGCGCGCGATCGAGGATGCGGTCGAATGCGGCCGGGACCGCCGGGTCGATCTGGCGCGCCGGGGTATGCGGCTCGCCCGCGATGCGGTGCATGAGGGAGAACACGTTGGTGTCGCTCGCGCGCTCGAACGGGGTGTGCCGCGTGAGCGCCTCGTAGAGCACCACGCCGAGCGAGAAGATGTCGGAGCGCGGGTCGATCGGCAGGCCGAGCACCTGCTCGGGGGACATGTAGCGCGGCGAGCCGAGCGCGGTGCCGGTCTGCGTCATGGTCGAGGAGGGCACGTGGGCGACGCCGAAGTCGGCGAGCTTGGCGCGGCCCGCGGGGTCCACCATCACGTTCGCCGGCTTCACGTCGCGGTGCACGATCTTGAAGCGCTGCGCGTAGTCGAGCGCCTCGGCGACCTGCGCGATCAGGTCGGCGACCATGTCGTGGGCGAGCGGCGCCGGGTCGCGCAGCATCTGCTGCAGCGAGCGCCCCTCGAGCAGCTCCATCGCGATGTAGGCGACGCCCTCCTGCTCGCCGACGTCGTAGATGGTGACGATGTTGGGATGGTTCAGCCGCCCGGCGGACTTCGCCTCGCGCAGGAAGCGCTCGCGCACCTCGGCGATCGCCTCCTCGGGAAGGTTGGGCAGCAGCGTCTTGACCGCCACCTCGCGCTCGATGAGCGGATCCACCGCGCGGTAGACGGCGCCCATCGCGCCGCGACCGAGCTCGGCGACGATGCGGTAACGGCCGAACATCTTCTGCTCCAACGGGCAGGGCCCCCCTTCAGGCCGCGCAGCGGATTCGGACGGAATTCTACCCACAACTCCGCGTCGGTCCTGCCCGACAGGGCGCTTGCGATCCTCACGTTTGCGTGCGCCGGTCGCCCCGCGAGTCGCCTTGCGGGCCGTGCCAACGGGCGGAAAACGGCTGGCACGCCACTTGCAACAGCCCGATCGATTCCCGACAACGCTAAAGGAGGACTGCATGGGCGGGCGCCTGCTTCCACTCTCTCTTCCCGAGCTGTTCGCGCACTCGCTGGCGCTGGAGCGCGAGGCGGCCTCGCGCTTCGGCGAGCTGGCGCGTCACTTGCGCGAGCTGGGCGCGAAGCGCATCGCGGGGGAGTTCGAGGACCTGGAAAAGGAGGAGCTCGACCAGTGCGAAGCGCTCAAGTTCGTGACCAGGAGCTGCACGCTGCCCGAGCTCTCGCCGTGGGAATACTCGTGGCATTTCATGGCGTCTGCGGTAGCGATCGAGGTGGCGTTCCCGCGCGTGCCCGAGGGCGCGCGCGACACGGTCGCGCTCGCGCTCGCGGCCGAGCGGCGCACCGAGGCGTTCTACGGCGAGGTCGCCGAGCGTGCGAACGACAGCGCCGTGCGGGCTTTCGCCGCGGGCATGGCGGCCGACGAGCATCGCCACGTCGAGCGGCTGGAGCGCCTGCTCGAGCGCGAGCCCCGGCGCATGAGCGACGCGGACGCCGTGTGGGAAGGCGAGGGCGGCCGGCCGGCGGCCTAGCTAGAATCCGCCAGCAGCTTCTCGACCCGGCGGATGATCTCGGCGGCCATGGCGTCGTCGTAGGCGAACGCGCCCTCGCGGGCGAGCACGCGCATGCGCGTGCCGCCCCGGGCGAGCGGCTCCAGCTCGATCTCGATGCTGCGGCTCGCCGTGCGCCCGACGATCACCTCGCTCGTCCCGGTCTTCCTCATCTCGTGCAGCGTCGCGCGCATGCCGCCGAGCGCGCTCACCGAGGCGCGCTTCACTCGCGACAGCGGCACGTCGAAGGTGCGGGTGGCGGCCTGCCCGGTGCCGACGAAGGGCGCCGATTCGCAGCCTGCAAGCGCGAGCGCAATCACGATCAGCCAGGCCAGACTGCAAACCGTCGCCGGACGGCGACGCCTCATTTCCACAGATCCACCGCCTTGCCTCGCGCGCGCATGCGCTCGGCCTTCGCCTGCAGATAGCGCTGGAACGAAGGCTCCCGCGCGTAGGCGCCGTTCGAGACGTACTCGAACGAGCCGGAGAGGTGGAACGGCCGCAGGTAGGCCTCGATGCGGAAGACCTCGCGGCCGCGCCGGTCGAAGAACACGATGCTCGGCGCATAGACGATCTTCAGCTCGCGCGCCCAGTCCGCCGCACGCATCTTCGCGCCGCCCGGCGTCGTCAGCTCGAGCGGGCTGTCGAGCGCGAGGCGCGCGACGTCGAATCGCGCCAGCTGCGCGAGCACTTCGCTGCGCTTGAAGCCCTCACGGTGCAGCTCGTCGCAGGCCGCGCAGGAGCGCGTCTCGAACAGCACCGCGAGCGGCTTCGCGCCGCCCCGGCCGCGCCGCAGGTCGTAAGGCGGCTGCATGAAGAACGGCTGGTCGTGCAGCTGCTCGCTCGCCGCCTCCCTGAGCGCGGTCTTCAGGTAGTCGGCGAACGGGATCCTGCGCTCCATGCGGGCGCTCACGTAGTCGAGCGCCGCCTCGAAGCGGTGCGGCGGGTAGTAGCCGTTCACGCGCAGCGCGATGCCGCCCTGCTCGTCGAGGAACAGGACGGTCGGCGTGAACTGCACCTTGAGCCGGCGCGCGAATTCCTTCTCGCTCGTCGAGGCGCCGTCGGTCCAGGTCACCTCGCGGTCGCCCCAGATGTTGATCGCGATCGCCACGAAGCCCCGGCGCGCCTTCTCCACGATGCGCTGCTGGCTGAAATTGACGACCATCAGCTCCTTGCAGTAGGGGCAGCCGTCCTGCCCGAAGTACACCATCAGGCGCTTGCCTTCGGCCGCCGCCTCGCGCACGTCCTCGCGCAAGTCGAGCAAGGTCTCGCTGAACCAGGGCGGGACGTCGACCACGTTGGCGCCCGGCGCCTGGGCGCGCGCCGCGCAGGCTGCGGCGAGCGCGAGGAAAAGGAGCCATCGCATGCCGGCAGTATAGTGATCGGCCCGTCATGCTGCGTCTGCTGCTCGTTTTGCGCCCGCGCCGCGCCCGCGGCCGCACGCTGCTCTCGGCGGCGGGGATCGCGCTCGGGGTGGCGCTCGGCTTCGGCGTGCACCTCGTCAACCGCGCCGCGGTCGAGGACCTCGCCGCCGCGGTGCGCTCGGTGGCCGGCGAGGCCGACCTGGAGGTGCGGGGCGGGCGCGGCGGCTTTCCCGAGTCGCTCTACGCGCGCCTGGCGAGTCTGCCGGGAGTCGCTCTGGCGAGCCCGCTGCTCGAGCTGGAGGCGGGGATCGCGGGCGCCGATCGCGGCACCATCCGCGTGGTGGGCGCTGACGTGCTGCGCGCGGCGGTGCTGCAGCCGGCGCTGTTCGCCGACGATCCGGCCCGGCGCATCGAGCTGCTCGAGCCGGACAAGGTTTTTCTCTCCGCGGCGGCCGCAGAGTCGCTGCGGCTCGCGCGAGGCGACCGCCTGGCGCTCGTCGTCGGGCAGCGTACGGTCGAGCTGGAGGTCGCCGGCGTGCTCGCCGCATCGTCGCTGCGCGGCGTCGCCGCGCTCACCGACGTCGCCACCGCGCAGTGGCGCCTTGGGCGGCTCGGCGAGCTGAACCGGATCGAGCTGCGGCTCGCGCCAGGGGCCGATCGCGACGCGCTGATGCGCTCGATCGCCGCGCTGCTGCCGCCCGGCGCTCAGGTCGCGGCGGTCGAGACCCTCGAGGAGGCGAGCGGCACTCCGTCGCGCGCCTACCGCGTCAATCTCGAGGTGCTGGCGCTGGTCGCGCTCGTCACCGGCGGATTCCTGGTGTTCTCCGCGCAGGCGCTCGAAGTCGCGCGGCGGCGCAGCGAGCATGCGCTCCTGCGCGTCATCGGGCTCGAGCGCCGCGGCGTCGCGCGGCTGGTGCTCGCCGAAGCCGCTGCGCTCGGCGTGCTCGGCAGCCTCGCCGGGCTCGCGCTCGGCTACGCGCTCGCGCTCGCCGCGGTGCGCGCCTGGGGGGGCGATCTCGGGGCGGGACAGTGGCGCGCCGCGGCGCCCGAGCTGCGGCTGACGTTGGACGGAGCGCTGGCCTATCTCGCCGCAGGGATCGCGACCGCGCTCGCAGGCGCGCTGCTCCCGGCGCTCGACGCGGCGCGCGCGCCCCCGGCGCGCGCCCTCAAGTCGGGCGACGAGCAGCGCATGTTCGAAAAGGCCGCGCCGCCGTGGCCCGGCGTCGCGCTGCTCGCCGCGGGCGGGCTGCTGGCGCAGCTCGGGCCGGTGAACGGTTTGCCGCTCGCCGGCTACGGTGCGATCGCGTGCCTGCTGCTCGGCGCGGTGGCGTTGATGCCGCGGCTCTCGCAAGCGGTGTTCGCCTCGCTCGCCTCGACGCGCCAGCCGAGCCTGGCGCTCGCGCTCGCGCAGCTGCGCGGCGCGCCGGGACAGGCGGGTGTGAGCCTCGCCGCGATCGTCGCCAGCTTCTCGCTGATGGCCGCGATGGCGATCATGGTGGCGTCGTTCCGCCAGTCGGTGGACGAATGGCTGGACGCGGTGCTGCCGGCGGACCTGTACTTGCGCACCACGCACGCCGGCGACACCGCCTACCTGGAGCCCGGGTTCGAGGCGCGCGTGCGCGCGCTGCCGCAGATCGCGCGCGTCGAGTTCCTGCGCACCGGGCGCCTTCTGCTCGATCCGGCGCGTCCGGCGCTCGTGCTGATCGCGCGCGATCTTCCGCCCGACGGCGTGCAGCGCACCTTTCCGCTGGTCGGCGAGCGCTACGAGAGCAAGCCGGGCGATCCGCCCGCCGCGTGGGTGAGCGAAGCGGTGGCGGACCTCTACGGCTACGCTCCGGGCAGCAGGATCGAGCTGCCGCTCGCCGGCCGCAACCGCGAGTTCGTCGTCGCCGGCGTATGGCGCGACTATGCGCGCCAGCACGGCGCGGTGCTGATCGATCGAAAGGACTACGCCGCGCTCACCGGCGATCGACGCGCGAACGACTTGGCGCTGTGGCTCGCGCCCGGCGCGAGCGCGGCCGGCGCTGCGGCGGCGCTGCGCGAGCTGCCGGGCGGGGAGCAGCTCGAGCTGGCCGCGCCCGGCGAGATCCGCGAGCGGTCGCTGCGCATCTTCGACCGCAGCTTCGCCGTCACCTACGCGATGGAGGCGGTGGCGGTGCTGGTAGGCCTGTTCGGGCTTTCCTCGAGCCTCGGGGCGATCGTGCTTGCGCGCCGGCGCGAGTTCGGCATGCTGCGGCACCTCGGCCTGACGCGCGGCCAGATCGGCGCCATGCTCGCCGCCGAGGGCGGCTTGCTCGCCACGCTCGGCGCTCTAGCGGGTCTCGCCGCGGGGGGCGCGATCAGCCTGGTGCTCGTCCACGTGGTGAACCGGCAGTCGTTCAACTGGAGCATGGAGCTGCATCCGCCGTACGCGTTGCTGGCGGGTTTGACGGCGGTGCTGATCGCCTCGGCGATGGCGACCGCCACCATCTCCGGGCGCGAGGCGATGGGAACCGCGCCGGTGCGGGCCGTGAGGGAGGACTGGTGAGGCGGCGCGCGTTCCTGCTCGCCTCGGGAGCGCTCGCCGCCGCCCCGCTCGCGCGCGCGGGCCGCGTCGAGTATCCGGCGGTGCTGCCGCGCCGGCTGGTGTTTCCGCGCGATCACGGAGCGCATCCCGAATTCCGCAGCGAGTGGTGGTACGTCACCGGATGGCTCGACGGGCCGTCCGGATTCCAGGTCACGTTTTTCCGCGCGCGACCGGGCTTCGAGAGCGAGAACCCGAGCAGCTTCTCGCCGCGCCAGATCGTGCTCGCGCACGCCGCGCTTTCCGATCCCGGGCGCGGCCGGCTGCTTCACGACCAGAAGGCGGCGCGCGCGGCGCTAGGGCTGGCCGGCGCCGACGAGGACACGACGCGCGTGTGGGTGGACGACTGGCGGCTCGAGCTGAGCGAAAGCGTGTACCGGGCGAGGATCGCCGCGCGCGAATTCGAGCTCGATCTGAATCTCGCGGCGGACGGACCTCTGCTTCTGCAGGGCGACTCGGGCTTCAGCCGCAAGGGCAGGCGGCCGGAGGAGGCGAGCTACTACTACAGCCGCGCGCAGCTGGCGGTGCGCGGCAGGGTGAACGGTCGCCCGGCCTCAGGCATCGCCTGGCTCGATCACGAGTGGTCGAGCGCCTATCTCGCGCCCGAGGCGGCGGGCTGGGACTGGTGCGGGATCAATCTCGCGAGCGGCGGCGCGCTGATGGCGTTTCGCATGCGTGCAAAAACGGGAGGCGTGCACTACGCGGGCGGCACGCTGCGCTCGGCCGACGGCGGGCTGCGCCGCTTCGCGCCGCACGAGATCGCGCTCGAGCCGCTGCGCACCTGGCGCTCGCCGCGCACCGGGGTCGAGTATCCGGTGGCGATGCGCGTTGGCGTTGGCGGGGAGGAGTGGCGGCTCGAGCCGCTGATGGACGACCAGGAGCTGGACGCGCGCGCGAGCGCCGGGACGATCTACTGGGAGGGCGCGGTGCGCGCGCTGAGGGACGGGCGGGAGGTCGGGCGCGGCTACCTGGAGCTCACCGGCTACTGGAAGCCGATGAAACTGTGAGCCGACGGCCGATCCACGCGTGCTAGCCTCGCCGCATGCCTTTCGCAGCCGCGGCCGGCCGCCGCATCGAGTACGAGTGGATCGGCGAGCCGGCGCAGGGCGTGCCGGCGCTGGTGTTCCTGCACGAGGGACTCGGCTCGATCCGGCAGTGGCGCGAGTTCCCGCTGCAGGTCTTCAAGTCCACCGGCTGCGCGGCGCTCGTCTACAACCGCTACGGCTACGGCGCCTCCGACGTCCTCGCGGAACCGACGCGCAGCGTGCGCTTCATGCACGAAGAGGCGCTGGAATCGCTGCCGCAGTTGCTGTCGAACCTGGGGATCGAGGCCCCGATACTGGTCGGGCACTCCGACGGCGCCTCGATCGCGCTCATCCACGCGGGAGCGGGGCACGCGGTGCGCGGCCTCGCGCTCATGGCGCCGCACGTGTTCGTCGAGGAGCACGGTCTCGCCGGCATCCGTGAAGCGAAGCGCGCCTTCGAAACCGGCGACCTGCGCGAGCGGCTCGCCAAGTACCATCGCGACGTGGCGAAGACCTTCCGCGGCTGGAACGACGTCTGGCTCTCGGACGGATTCCGCGCGTGGAACATCGAGGAATACCTGCCCGGCGTGCGCTGCCCGGTGCTCGCGATCCAGGGCGAGGACGACGCCTACGGCACGATGGCGCAGGTCGAGGCGATTCGGCGCAAGGTGAGCGGGCCGTGCGAGGCGGTGAAGCTCCCGGCTTGCGGCCACGCGCCGCACCGGGAGCAGCCGGACGCGACGCTCGCGGCGGTGAGTCGCTTCGTGAAGGCGCTGCCGTGAACGCCCGCCCTTCGGACATCCGCCGGGACGCGACGATCATCGGGTTGGTGTCGTTCGCGCACGGCATGAGCCATTTCTTCCAGCTCATCGTCGCGCCGCTGTTCCCGTTCATCAAGGACGACCTGGAGGTCTCCTACGCCGCGCTCGGCTTCGTGTTCGCGCTGTTCTACACGGTGTCGGGGGTGTTCCAGCCGCTCGCCGGGTTCGTGGTGGACCGATGGGGCGGGCGCGCGGTGCTGATCGGCGGCACGGCGCTGCTCGCCGCCGGCACCTTCGTCGCCGGCGCGGCGCCGGGGTACACGGGCCTGGTGCTCGGGGCGGTGGTCGCGGGGCTCGGCAACAGCGTCTTCCACCCGGCCGATTTTGCAATCCTGAACGGGCGCGTCAGCGCGCAGCGGCTCGGCTACGCGTACAGCGCGCACGGCGTGCTCGGCTACCTCGGCTACGCGGTCGCGCCGGTGTTCAGCGTCGGCGTCGGAGCCGCGTTCGGCTGGCGCGCAGCGCTGCTCGCCGGGGCGGCGTTCGGAGCGGCGACCGTGGTGCTCCTCGCCGCGAACGCGCGGCGGCTGACGGTGGACCAGGAGCCGCGCCCGGCGTCGGCGAAGCCGGCGACGCTCGCGCAGGACGCCAGCCTTCTGCTGTCGGCGCCGGTGGTGATGTGCTTTCTCTACTTCACGCTGTACGCGTCGGCGTTCGCGGGCTTGCAGAGCTTCGGCGTGGCGGCGATGAAGGAGCAGTACGAGGTGCCGGCGACGCTCGCCTCGGGCGCGCTCACCGCATACCTGGTGTTCGGCGCCGCCGGCATCTTCGCCGGCGGCTTCATCGCGACGCGCACGAGCCGCCACGATCTGGTCGCCGCCGGCGGGCTCGCGCTCGGCGCGGCGGCGACGCTGCTGGTGGCCGCAAGCGCGATCCCCGGCAGCCTGCTGCCGGCCGTGCTGGCCTTCGCCGGCTTCACCGTCGGCGTGACCGGCCCCTCGCGCGACCTGATCGTGCGCGCGACCACGCCGCCCGGCGCGACGGGGAAGGTGTACGGCTTCGTCTACTCGGGCTTCGACGTCGGCTCGCTCATCACGCCGGTGTTCTACGGCTGGCTGATGGACCGCAGCCTGCCGCAGGGCGTGTTCTATGTCGTGTTCGGCCTGACGCTCGCGGCGATCCTCACCGTGCTCAACCTGCCGGGTCGGTCGAAGACCGGCGCGCTCGCCGCTACTCGGCGTACCTGATTCCGCGTCTTTCGAGCAGGCGCAGCAGCGCCGGCCAGTCCTTGTGGTGCGCGGGCCGCTCGGGACGGGCGAACTGGCGGGTGGAGGTCCGCTGCGCCTCCTCGGACATGAGCAGCACGTTCTCCATGCCGCCGGCGCAGGCGTCCACCTGGATCTGGCAGGCGGTGTCGAGGTAGTACATCACCTCGAAGGCCTCGCGCACCGTCGGGCCGAGCGCGAGCAGGCCGTGGTTCCTGAGAATCATCGCCGTGGCGCTCGTGCCGAGGTCGCGCGCCATGCGCGTGCGCTCGTCCATGTCGAGCGCGATGCCCTCGTAGTCGTGGTAGGCGAGCCGCCCGTGCACCAGCATGGCGTGCTGGCTGATCGGCAGCAGCCCGCATTTCATCGCCGAGACGGCGACGCCCGCGCGCGTGTGGGTGTGCAGCACGGCGTGGATCTCGGGCCGGGCCTCGTGCACGCAGCCGTGGATCACGAATCCGGCCTGGTTGATGCCGAAACCCGTCGGGTCGTCGAGGATGTCGCCCTTGACGCTCACCTTCACCAGGTTCGAGGCGACGATCTCGTCGAACATCAGCCCGTAGGCGTTGATGAGGAAATCGTCCGTGCCGGGCACGCGCGCCGAGAAGTGGGTGTAGATGAGATCGGTCCACTTGTAGTAGGCGGCGAGCCGGTAGCAGGCGGCGAGGTCGCAGCGCGCCTGCCACTCTTCCTTGCTGACGCGCTCGCGCACCGACGCGGATTTGACCGGCTTGAGCTTGGCGGACATGGCAGCGCTCCTGTTCGGTGCCGGCTATGGTACGTCAGCCGAAGACCGATCGAAATCCATCTCGCCACGAAGGCCAGCGCGGCGTCCAGCCGAGCGCCGTACGCGCCCGCGCGTTCGACGCCCCGCGTTCCCACGGCTCGCCGCGTCCGGCCGGCGGGTCCGGAGCGCCGAGGAGGGCGGCGAGGAACGGCACCCAATCGGTGCCGCGCGCCGGCTCGTTGTCGACGATGTTGACGACGCCGGCCGGCCAATCGAGCGCGGCGAGCGCCGCGCGGGCAGCGTCCTCGATGTGCAGGAAGGACGCCACCGCCGGCGTCGCAGCGCGTTTTCCCGAGCGCACCGCCTCGGCGTGCGCGCCCTCAGGCGCGTACCAAGTCCCCGGACCGTACAGCAATCCGTAGCGCAACACGACGCCTTCGGGCATCTCGGCGACCGCGGTCTCGAGTGCGGCGACCGCCTCGACAGTCCGGCGTCGCGGCGGCTCGGCGCCGAGATCGAGCGGGTCGTCCTCGCGCGCCGGCCCGGCGCCCGGGGCGTAAGCGAAGGCGAGGCTTTGCGCCGCCATGCGGCGCACTCCGGCCGCAAGCGCCGCATCCACGAGATTGCGCGTGCCGACGACCCGCAGGCGCGCGTTGGCTTCGTAGTCGAACGCGGAAAGGTCGGTGAGCTGGTGGATCACCGCCTCCGGCCGCGCCTCGCACAGCGCGGCGATCGTCGCTTCGCGGTCGAGCACGTCGAGCCGCACCGGCCGCGCCCCGGCGGCCGCGAGCGCCGACTCGCCCGGCGCGGTGCGCGTCGCGCCGATCACTTCGTGGCCGGCCCGGCGCAGCAGCGGAACGAGCTGCCGGCCGATCGCACCGGTCGCTCCGGCGAGAAAGACCCTCACGCCGCCTCGGCGTAGCCGCCCGCGACCACCTCGAGCGCCTCCAGGAACAGCGCAGGTTTGCTGCTCGCCAGGCACACCGGATCCGAGAGCATGCGCCGCCACAGCCGGGCGCGCGGGTGGCCGTGGTACAGCCCGAGCATGTGGCGCGCGACGTGGCGCAGCGACGTGCCGCGCGCAACCTCCCGTTGCGCATAAGCGGCCATCGCGCGGACCACGCCCTCGCGGGACCTTCCGGGTTGCGAGATGAGCCACGGATCGTGGTACGCGGCGCGGCCGAGCATCACTCCATCGACTTTCGATAGATGAAGCTCAATCTCCTCGAGCGAGGAGACGCCGCCGTTCAGCACGACCTCGAGGTGCGGGAGATCCCTCTTGAGGCGGTACACGTATTCGTACTTGAGCGGAGGCACCTCGCGGTTCTCCTTCGGCGAGAGCCCTTTCAGGATGGCGTTGCGCGCGTGGACGATGAACGTCGTACAGCCGGCTTCGGCGACCATCGAAACGAAGTCGCGCATGAACCCGTAGTCTTCGATTGAGTTCACGCCCGTACGATGCTTTATCGTGACCGGGATCGACACCGCCTCGCGCATCGCCTTCACGCAATCGGCGACCAACTCGGGCTCCGCCATCAGGCAGGCGCCGAACGCGCCCTTCTGGACCCGCTCGCTCGGGCAGCCGATGTTGAGGTTCACCTCGTCGTAGCCTTGCGCCTGCGCCATGCGGGCGCAGCGCGCCAGCTCTTGCGGCTCGCTTCCTCCCAGCTGTATCGCCACCGGATGCTCCGCCGGATCGAAGGCGAGGTGGCGCGCGGCGTCGCCGTGCAGCAGCGCGCCGGCGGGGATCATCTCGGTGTACAGGCGCGCGCCGGGCGAGCACTGGCGCAGGAAGTAGCGGCAGTGCCGGTCCGTCCAGTCCATCATCGGTGCGACACAGAGTCGATGAGCGTTGTTTTTGCTGGTATTTTTTAGAAATTCAGTCACTTATGCGTGAGCAAGGATTGGTCCATTTTCCGCTATTTTCCTCGGTTTTCCTCCGTTTCTCACCGTTTCGGTGTACCTAAAGTGCACCAGGTACACCGACTTTGAATCTATGCATCGATGGCTCCTTCAGGGAGCGAGTTTCCGTTTACGGGAGTAACGGTCGGTCCAGTCACTTTCACAATGCGACGGGATTTCGAATGAAGCGCCACTCTGGGAACGGACTGCCAGTCGGTCCAGTCGCTGATGGAATCGACTGCCAATTTCCATCACAGAATCGATCTGGTCAGAGGTTGGTTCACAGTCTGTTCAATCCATTTGGAGCTGGCTAATTTAACATTAGTTTACACGATAACATTACTTGTGTTATCGTGCGTGTACTATGTTAACCACCATTGCCTCAACGCACATCTTGAATACCGCACTGCAGGAGTATCTCCATGACACCTTGGACATCGTCCCCAAGGTCAGGCCATGGGCGGGTGCCGGCAAACTGCCGTATTTCCTGCAGGATGCGTTCGAGATTCGCGAACTGAAGCTGCTGAATCGCCCTATTCTGCTCGCGATCGGCCGGCAGGCAAACAAACCTGCCCTAGCCAATGTACGTGCCCAATTGGACAAACTACGGGCACTTGCCGGGCACCCTGTCGTCTACGTTACCGGCGCGCTGGCTTCCTACGAGCGAAAGCGCCTGATCGAGCAGAAGGTGCCTTTCATCGTGCCGGGCAACCAGCTCTACCTGCCGGACCTTGGGATCGACCTGCGCGAATATTTTCGCCAGCGCCCGCAGCTGCCGGACACGGCGTTGAGCCCGGCGACGCAGGCCATGCTCATCACTACCTTGCTGCGGAAACCCTGGCAGGCCGATTGGCAGCCTGCCGAGGTCGTCACCGAGTTGGGCTATACCCCGATGACGCTCTCCCGGGCGGTCAAGGAATTGACTTCGGCCGACATCGCCACGCTTCGCAACGAGGGCAGAGCACGGCGGCTACATATGGAGCGTTCGGCGGCGGAGACTTGGGAGCATGCGAAGCCTTTGCTGCGCAACCCCGTCAAGCGACGCGTCTGGGCCCATCCCATTTCCAAGTTGAAACCGCCGCATGTCCGTTTGGCGGGCCTGAGCGCCTTGGCGCGCTTTTCGATGCTTACCGAGCCGCAATGGCCCGTCTATGCATTGAGCCCGGCGCAATGGAAAGCGGCGACACAGGCTGGCGTTGAGACGCTGCCGGAGCAGTTGCCTGGTGCCTGCGAGTGGCAGCTATGGCATTACAACCCGGCGCTTGTGCCCGACGGCGCGACGGTAGACCCGCTGTCCCTGACGCTCAGCCTGCAGGACGAGGCCGACGAGCGCGTTCAACTCGCGCTCGGCGAGCTGAAGGAGCGCTTTCCATGGTGAGGGGGCTCGATCTATTTCGGGAGTACTTTGCCGGCCACGCCGATCAATTCGTATTGATCGGCGGAACCGCCGCCACCCTCGCTATGGAGGATGCTGGCCTCGAGTTCCGCGCCACTAAGGATCTGGACATCGTTCTCCATATCGAAGCGCTCAACGCAGCGTTCGGGGAAGTGTTCTGGAAGTTCGTGGAGGAGGGGCACTACGAAATCCGACAGGCGAGCAACACCGGCAAACCGGTGTTCTATCGCTTTCAGAAGCCGTCCGATGAGCGCTTTCCCGTCATGCTGGAATTGTTCTGTCGGGCGCCGGATGGCATCAAGCTCGCGGAGGGTAGCCACCTCACGCCGATCCCTCTCGATGAAGCCGTGGCCAGTTTGTCCGCGATCCTGCTCGACGACGAGTACTACGCGTTCATCATGGCTGGTCGCAGGGAGTCAGACGGTCTGCCTTGGGTCGGCGAGGATCGGCTGATCCCGCTCAAGGCCAGTGCCTGGGTGGATCTCAATGCGCGTCAGGCGAAGGGCGAAGCCGTGGATGCGAAGAACATCCGCAAACACGCGAACGACGTGATGCGGCTGTCGCAGTTGCTTGCGCCGGAAGCGCGCATACCACTCGCGGCAAGGATCGGCGACGATCTGAATCGTTTTCTCGATGGCCTCGCGGCAGATCGCTCGATCGATCCGAAGTCGCTCAAGCTCAACAACACCGTCGCCGAAATCGTCCAGCGCATTGCGCTGGCCTACGAACTGAAGCGAGCAGCCGCTCGGCGTTCCTGAGCCGGTGCTTCACGACCCGAGCCAGGGATAAGGCTGCCTGTCACGGGCCGTGAGCCGCCGCACCGGCTCGTAAAGACCGCCCTACCGCTCCTCGCACAGATACCGGCGCCCTCTATCCCCCCACCACAGCCCCCTCACCCTTCTTCGAAGGGGGACTGTGGGGGGATAAAAGCAGAGCGCGCCGCAAGGTGCGCTTTTTTCGTTGCTTCAAATCTCCCCACCCCCCGCCCGCCCCAGGGCGGGAGCGAAGAGAGGTTCAGCGAGAGGATCACTTTTCGAGCCTCTCCAACCAACCTAAAGGAGATTTACGATAAATGGCATCGCCCCGTTTTCCCGGACATTTTCGAAAAGTTGATTGAGAATTCAAGGCCATTTCGCCTTGCGCATCTGGGCGTGAGAATGCGTTAGGACTAGATCGACTCGGGAATCGAGATATCCGATTCCGTTTGAGCCCGCAGTAGTGGCCAAGATTGCACTTGTTACCCCGGTGCTGGGCACGAAGGGGAAGGGGCTGCGAGCTGCTCGAGCGCTACCTAAATTCTTCCGAGCGATGTACTCGACGGTGTACCAGGTCGTCGATTTCCTCTATGAAGTCGGTCCAGTCCATCATCGGCGCGACGCACAGACGGTGAGCGTTGTTTTTTCCGGAAGTTTTCGGTACTTCGGTCACTTTCCGTGCGTCGATCTAAGGGCGAAACGGATTCTTGATGGCGAGCGTGTCGTCGATCACCTGGCCGTCTTGCAGGTCCTCGGTGTAAAGCATCGTGCAACTCGATTCGAGCGCCGCAGCCACGATCAGCGCGTCGTAGAACGAAAACCGGTAGCGCTCGGCTACCTGCAATCCCCTTTGGTGAATCTCAATGGTCAGCGGGACCACATGGCAGATGGCGGTGATAGGGTCGAGCGCCTCCCGGATTTCGGTCACGTTCATGCCAAGCTTGCGCAGAGCCACTGACGCGAATTCATTGAGGACTTGGACACTCACGGTCGCGCCCTCAGCCAGCTTTTCTTCAATTAGATCGGCCTTGGCCGCGTCGGCCGAAAGCAGATAAATCAGGACGTTGGTATCGAAAAACCGATCAGCCACGCTGATTTGCTTCCAGCCGGTCAAAGCGGAAGTCCGCAGGCAGGCGCCCCCGGTACTTTCTCAGACGGGCAAGAACTTCACGTGCGCCAGGTTTTCTGACTATCTCGAACGCGTTACGCCCGGCGACATGGATTTCGATGTCATCGCCTTCTTTGAGACCCAGGGCCTCGGTAACCGAGGCGGGCAGACGAACGGCTAAGCTATTACCCCATTTGGAGACTTGCATGTTCATCCTTGATATGAAAGATATACATCGCAAATTGTATATCCAACGGTGCGATATGGCAAGCGTTTCGTTGACCTTCGGTTGACTGCGCACCGAGGAGCGTCTATGACGCGGGGTTTGACGTAATGACCGATTTTCCGGATTCCAGCCAACTCGATCTGTTTGAGCATTCGCGCGCGGTCGCTCTTGCCAACGATGTCATCGACGCGCTCCTCGCCCGCGATGCCGCTCTCTCAACCGAGCGCGTCAACGGCCTCTGCATCGAGGAACCCGGCCATAGGGCCTGCGAGGCGCTGCAAACCCTGTGCCGCGCCCTCGGCGAGTGGCCGAGGCCGTCTGCAAATCCGGCCGAGGTCGCCGAGGCAGTCCGTTGGCTCGATGGGAGAGTGCATCCCGCGGCCCTTTCGGCCTTGGGCGACAAGGCTGCCGATTTCATGCAGCCATTCTGGCGCGAACTTGCGTGCGTGGCCGGCCAGCATGCCTACGACTCGGCGTATCCTGAATCGTACAGTGCATCTCTGTATCTGCGCTGTGGCGATGCCGTGGCGGCAGCAACGGCCGCGCACGCCGTTCCGAATTGCGACGGCAATGTCGACGCGCTGCATTGGATTGCTGTCGCCCGCTATCGGGCCGAAGGGTTGAATGCCTGCCGGGCCCAGCTCATGCGGCTTGCCCTGCTGGCGCCGCAGCGCGTGCCTGCGTTGCTTGCCGAGATCGATGAGCCGTTGCTGAACCGGGACTGGCGCGCCTTCCAGGCAGACTGTCACTGGCTCGATTCGGAAGACGACACAGCGGGTTCCTGGTATCCGGCATGGCAACTTGTCGAACATCCGGGTATGGAAATAGAGATCGGCGAGCTGGCAACGTTGCCGGCCACCCGGGCCGGCCAGACGTTTGTGGAGATAAGGCGCCTGCTCAGCCTCGAAACACGTGGATACAGTGCCGCGCTTGTTTCAGCCAGGAGCCGCCTGCGCGAACTGAGCCGGGAGTTGTTCGCGTTGTATATGGCGCGCCGCGACGTGCGGCATCTGTGACTCTTACCCCACGTGCCGTTGGGGTGTCCCACGGTGTACCAGGCCCGCGGTTTTCCCTATGAAGTCGGTCCAGTCCATCGTCGGAGCGACGCAGAGGCGGTGGGCGTTTGTTGATTCGCTCACTCTAGATAAACGGATTGACGAGCGTCACGCCCAGACCGGAGAAGTGCGCGGTATTGCGCGTGACCAGCGTGAGGCCATGGGTCAGGGCGGTCGCTCCGATCTGTTTGTCGATCGCATTCTCCGGGTGCGGAACACGCAAGCGGCCCCATACCTGGGCTTCGTCATGCGAGAAATCCAGAATCCTGTCGCCAAACTCTTTCAGCACTGTGGTCAACCACGTCTCGAGCTGTCGCGCCTGCCTAGTGTCACCGCGGTGGCGGATCGCTTCGACCCCACGCCGGATCTCGCCAACGGAGATGACGCTCAGATAGAGCGCATCGCCCTTGGTTCGGGCGTCTGCAAAGAAGCGCCTGACGCCCAGGTTAGCCTTGGCGCGCTTGCGCACTTCGCTGACCACATCCGTATCAACCAAGTACATTCTGGCTGGCGTCGTCGTCGATTCTGGCAAAGTCGACATCCTTGCCCACGTTCGGAATCGAGGCGAGCACCTCCGCGAATGATTTCGCCCTGGACTTCAGCAATGCAGCCGCGAGCAGTTCCCGATGCTCGGCCTCGGCACTGCGGCCGTGTTTCCCGGCGCGAGACTTCAACGCGCGGACAATGCGTTCGTCGACGTTGCGGACGATCAGATTAGCCATGATGTTCATCCCTCGGCGATGGTGTGCGGAGCAGATGATAGCATTGATAGCGCCGCGGCGTTCACCGCCACCCACTGGGCCATGGATCAGGCGGATAAGATCTTGGGGTTCCCGCGGTGTACCAAGGCGACCGTTTTCCCTATGAAATCAGTCCAGTCCATCATGGGGGCCGTGCAAAGACGGTGAGCGTTGAATTCGCTGGGATTTTTTTGAGTGTCGGTCACTTGTTGCGGACCATAGAGTCGTCGTTTCCCGCTATTTCTCGCTATTTTCCTCGATTGCCCGCCGTCGCCGGCGTCGGCAGTGTACCTGTCGGTGCCCAACCAGAACGAATCCATGGGTCGGACATGCGCGCTCGAGGGGTGAACCGGGAGAACAACGATTCATTGACTCCGGATCCCATGGTGGGATAATCCCACCATGATTCTGACCCTCGATGCCAAGCGTCGTCTGACCGTCCCGGCAGCTCTTGCCCCGGCTTCGCCCGGGGATGCATTCGACGCGCGGTTCGACGCCGAAGAGAACGAGATCGTGTTCCGCCGAATCGCGGGCGCAGGCGATTGGCTTGCGGTGCTGAGCAAGTGCCCGGTGAGCATGGACGACCTGCCGCCTCGCCGGCGGGCGCCCGCGAGGCGCCGCAGGATTTGAGCTGGCTACTCGATACCGATGTAATCTGCCAGCCAGCCAAGCGCCATGGGGATGCCCGAGTGGTCGCTTGGCTGCACCAGGAGCGCGAGCGGTGCTTTACCAGCGCAGTCGTCATCGCTCAACTCGCGTACTGGGTGCGGTCGAAGGAGGGCCGTAAGCGCCGCGAATTGCAGGATTGGCTGAGAAGACTGGTGGATGCGCTCGGCGGCCGCGTTCTCGGCTTCAACGTCTCGGTCGCCCATGTCTGGGCCGATCAGGAGCACCTGCTGGAAAAGCACGGGCAGCGCATGCCCGTGGAGGACGGCTACATCGCCGCGACCGCACGGCGCCACGGTCTGACGATCGCGACGGGAAACGACAAGGATTTCCGGCGGCCCGGCCTGAAGGTCTTCAACCCGTTCAAGGAACTGCCTCCGGTCTGAATTCAGGCACCGCGGAGTGAAATCATTCAGGAAATGCCCGAGGCGAAATACAGCACACCGGACGAAGTGCTTGCCGAGGCTCGATCGTTGGCCGCTCTCCCTGCGGGTGCGGTCGAATCGAGGTTGGAGGTGCTCCGGTTGCGTTATCGCGAGGCACCGTTGCTTTTCACGCAGGAGGCCCTTCAGCTTCTGCGCCAGGCCGGAGAGCGGGCGAATCAGGCTCGGGCTGGCGCCTGGGACGACCGCGCGCTGGCGGCGCTGAAGGAAGTGTTCGGGTATCCGACGTTCCGGGTGGGGCAACTGGAGATCATCAGGGCGGCGATGGCGGGGCGGGATTGCCTCGGGGTGATGCCGACGGGGGCCGGGAAGTCGGTGACGTACCAGATCCCGGCGCGGCTGATCGGCGGGGTGACGCTGGTCGTGTCGCCGTTGATTTCGCTCATGAAGGACCAGGTTGACGCGATGAGCGAAGTTGGGATCCGCGCGACGTTCCTGAACTCGTCGCTTGACGCAGCGGAGCGGTCGCGGCGCGCGGCGCGGCTGCGCTCGGGCGAGTTCGAGATGCTCTACGCCGCGCCGGAGGGAATCGACGCGTCGGTCGGGCGGCTCCTGGACTCGCTCGACCTGAAACTGATCGCGGTCGACGAGGCGCACTGCATCAGCGAATGGGGACACGACTTTCGCCCGTCCTACCGCAACCTCGCCGGCCTGAAACAGCGCTTCAAGGGAATCCCCGTCCTCGCCCTGACCGCTACCGCGACGCCGCGTGTGAAGAACGACATCATCGAGCAGCTCGCGCTGCAGGATCCGCTCGAGGTCCGCGGCTCGTTCTTCCGCCCCAATCTGCATCTGTTCGCCGTGAAAAAAGGCAAGGGCGACGGGGTGCGCGACATGATCTTCCGCCTGGTGCGCGCGCGCCGCGGCGAGTCCGGGATCGTCTACTGCCTGTCGCGCAAGGCGGCCGACGCGACGGCCGGGTTCCTCGAAGGCAAGCGCGTGCGCGCGGCGGCGTACCACGCCGGGATGACGCCGGAGCAGCGCGCGAACACCCAGGACAAGTTCAGCCGGGAAGACCTCGACGTCGTCTGCGCGACGATCGCTTTCGGCATGGGGATCGACAAGTCCAACGTCCGCTTCGTCATCCACCGCGACCTGCCGCGCTCGATCGAGGGGTACTACCAGGAGATCGGTCGCGCCGGGCGCGATGGCGCTGCCGCCGACTGCGTGCTCTTCTACTCCTGGGCCGACGTCATGTCGCTTGACCGCATCCTCTTGAACTCAGAGGTCCAGGATCCCGAGGTCGCCGACCAGCAGCGCCGCGCCGTGCGCCGCATGTTCGATCTCGCCGATCGACCCGGCTGCCTCTGGCGCCGTCTCGCCGGCCATTTCGCGGAACACATCGCAGCCTGCGGCGAGTCCTGCGGGAGCTGCCTCAAGCGCGACATCGTCGAGGACGCGCGCCCGGCCACCGGGGCGCCGGCAAAGAAGGAACGGACGAAAGTGCGCCCGGCGCCAACCGAGGCGATCCCGGACCCGGGGCTGTTCGAGCGGCTGCGCGCGCTGCGGAAGACGTTGGCGGACGAGCGGAAGGTGCCGGCGTTCGTGGTCTTCAGCGACCGGGCGCTGCAGGACATGGCCGCGCGCAAGCCGCGGACGCGCGACGAGTTCCTCGACGTGCACGGAGTGGGGCGGAAGAAGCTCGAGGAATACGGGGATTCCTTCCTCGCGGAAATCCTCCGGGAGCGTTGAGCGCCACCCACCTCTTGAGCCTCGCGTGCATCGTTTAGTCGGGGTGTACCACGGTGTACCAGCCCTCAATCACGCTCTATGAAATCAGTCCAATCCATCATCGGCGCGACGCAGAGGCGGTGTGTCATCGCATGTCCAGCGCGCGCCGGCGCGTGAGCTCCACGATGCAGGCAAGCTGCACATCGTCGGCGCCGACGCCCTTGGGCGCGTGATCGCGCCGCCGCACGCACTCGGCGTCGCGGTAGCGGCGCCATTCCTCGTTCGCCTTGCGGTAGGCGGCCTCGAAGCGATCGCCCTTCGCCGCGGCGTCGCGCTCGCGCGCTTCCTGGAAGCGCTGCGCGTATTGCTGATTCAGCTCGGCCTCGGCGAGCTGCTGCAGCAGATCAAGGCACGGACGGGGCTTCGCGCGCAGCTCGTCGCTGCGCACGCAATGCGCGAGCGCAGGCGCATCCTGGCGCGGCAGCCAGTTGAAGAACACCGGGCGCTTCTCGTCGGCGAGCAGGCAGATGAAAGCAAGCTCGGCGCTCGGGGCGCCCTCGAGCACCACCGCGCCGTTGCCGGTGAGGATCGAGGCGACGAACTGGCTGCCGAGCTTGCGCGCGTAGCGCTCGATCACCAGGTGCCGGTCGCGGTCGAACACCACGTCCTTCGCCGTCGCGCCTTCCCGGTTCTGCTCCTGCCTGGCGTAGGCGCGGCAGGCCTCCACGGCCGGGCCCTGGTATTGCGCCAGCCCCGGCAGCGCGATCGACGCCAGGAGAAGAAAGCAGAGCGTTCTCATGCCGCGCGCCGGTACTGCCCGGTGGCCTGCGCGCGCACGCGGATCAGGCCGAGCACGCTCTCGGTGTTCGGCGCGGCGACTGCCGCCTTGCGCGCGATCTCCAGCGTGCCGGCGAGCAGCCCGTCGATCTCCAGCGCCCTGCCGGACTCGAGATCCTGCAGCATCGAGGTCTTGAAGTCGCCGAGCTCGCGCGCCATGTCGATGCGCGCCTCCGGGTCGATGTCCGCGTCCACCCCGACCGCGCGGCCGATCGCGAGCACCTCGCGCATGATCCGCACCATGTATTCCTTGACGTACGCGTCGCCGATCAGCGGTTGCGCCTTGGAAAGCGTCAGTGCCGAGACCGGGTTGAAGCTGACGTTGCCGAGGAGCTTGACCCAGAATTCCTTCTCGATCGAGTCGGTGGCGATCGCCTCGAACCCCGCCTCGGACAGCGCCTCGGCGATGCGCCGGGCGCGCCCGGTGTTCCTGCCGCCCGGCTCGCCGAGGATCAGCTTTCGGCCCACGCCGTGGCTGACCAGCCCGGGCTCGGGGATCGAGGCCGCGAGGTGGATCACGCAGCCCACGATCCTGTCCGTCGGCATGGCGCGCGAAAGCCTGCCGCCGGGATCGAGCGACTCGAGCCGCAGCGTGCCGCCGCCGAACGCGAGGCGATCGAAGAACCACCACGGCACGCCGTTCATCGCGGTGACGATCGAGGTGCCGGCGCCGAGCAGGGGGGCGATGCGGCCGGCGACCTGCGCTAGGTCCTGCGCCTTGACGGCGACGATGACGCAGTCGTGCGCCCCGAGCGTCGACGGATCGCCTTCGGCGCGCAACCGCATCGTCTCGATCGCTCCGCCGGCGCCGGAGCGCACGCGCAGCCCGTCGCGCCGGATGGCCTCGAGATGCGCGCCGCGCGCGACGACCGACACGTCGTGTCCGGCGCGCGCGAGCCAGGCGGCCATCAGCCCGCCGACCGCGCCGGCGCCGTAGATGCAGATTTTCACGGTGTTATTCTAGCGTCCGAGGAGATTCGCCCATGTTCAGGTTGAAGAAGAAGCTGACGCAGCTGATGCCCGCCGCGAGCACGCTGCCCGGGCGGTCGGCGGCGCCGCCGGTGCCGGAGCGCCATTTCGTGAACGGCCATTCCCTCAAGCCGCCGTTTGGCGAAAGCATTCAGACCGCGGTGTTCGGCATGGGCTGCTTCTGGGGCGCCGAGCGGCTGTTCTGGAACACGCCCGGCGTGTACTCGACCGCGGTCGGCTACGCGGGCGGCGAGACGAAGAACCCGACCTACGAAGAGGTGTGCACCGGCCTCACCAACCACACCGAGGCGGTGCTGGTCGCTTTCGATCCGAAGCTCGTGACGTACGAGGAATTGCTCAAGGTGTTCTGGGAAGGGCACGACCCGACGCAGGGCATGCGGCAGGGCAACGACGCGGGCACGCAGTACCGGTCGGCCATCTACACCTACGGCGAGGAGCAGGCAAAAGCCGCGCTAGCATCGCGCGACATGTTCCAGCAGTCGCTGCAGAAGGCTGGCTTCGGGAAGATCACCACCGAGATCCGCGCGGCGCCGGAGTTCTACTACGCCGAGGACTACCACCAGCAATACCTCGGCAAGAACCCGAGCGGCTACTGCGGCCTCGGGGGAACCGGCATCTCGTGCCCCGCCGGCGTCGCGGAGCGGGCCTAGTCGGGCAGGACGGCCCAATCCTCGACGCGCAGCCGCGCGGCGATCTCGAACCCGTCGCCGCGCGGGCGCACCACCGCGATCTCGCCCTCCGCGAGATGCGGCGGCCCGGCGACCGCGCGAAACGGATTGCCGTGGCTCGCGATGAGGCGGTTTTCCTTTTTCGGCACTTCCCGGGACAGAAGCCTTCTCAGCGGCTCGTAGCGCTTCGGGTCGTCGGGGCTTGCGGAGCCGCCGCGCACCTCGCTCGACGCATCGGCCTTGCCGAAGGCGAGCCGCGCCGTCTCCATGGTGCGGCACATCGGGCTCGCGAGCACCGGACCGCGCGCGACCCGCAGGCGCTTGAGCTGGCGCGCGATCTCGCGCGCCTCGTCGCGCCCCTTGTCGCTGAGGTTGCGCTGCGTCGAGCAATCCTCGTACGAGCGCATGCCTCGGTCGTTCTGGCTGAAATCAGTAGAGGTGTGGCGGAGATAGAGCACGTAGCTGCCCTTGCGCAACTCATCGACGAGGGCGGCCCCGGACAGCGCCTGCGCGGAAGCGAGGCCCGACCACAGGAAAACGAGCAGCCAGCGAAAGCGGATCACTTCCCCCGCTTGACCATCATCGCCCGCCCTCGCGGGACGCGTCGTAGGAGCTCGGCGGCTCGCTTGCTCTCTCGAGCATGGCTTCGAGGTTGGCGAGCAGCGCCGGGTCGTGCCGCTCGACCTCGCGGCGGACCAGCGCGAGGTCGAGCCCCGGGAGCGCGCGGATGAGCTCGAGCGCGTCGACGAAATTCTGCTCCTTGTCCGACACCAGGTAGAGCCACAGCAGAGCCTCCGGCGAGGCCGCCTTGACCCTGGTTCCCAGGATGACCGCGTCTCGGGAATTCGCCAGCGCGAAGTCCTCGGTCCTCGCTCCCGCGTAGCGGATGTCGATCTCGACTTCGCCGTCCTTGAATTTGGAATGGAACCTGCCGATGTGCACCAGCTCGAAGCGCTCCGCAAGCAGCCTGTCGAGATCGTCCTTGCGGTCGGGGTCGACGAAAGCGTCGATGTCGACCGTCATTCTGGGCTTGACGTACAGCGCGAGCGCGTTCGCGCCGCCGATGACGTAGCGAACGCCGCGGGCGCCGAGGATCTCGATCAGCTTCGCCAGCGTCGCTTTCATGTCGGGCAGCACCGCGTCGACCAGGACGTCGAATGCGCTCATGGCGACATTGTGATGCAGTCCGGCTGCCTCTGTTCTCAGGCAGCTTTGGATGCCGCCGGCCCGGCCCTGGAGATCAGCTCGCGCAGCACGTAGGGCAGAATGCCGCCGTGCTTGTAGTAGTCGACCTCGATCGCGGTGTCGATGCGGGATTTGACGGTGATCGTCCTCGCGGCGCCATCCGAGCCCGTGATTCTCAGCTGAAGGTCCTGCTGCGGCCGGATGTCGTCCAGGCCCTGCACTTCGACGGTCTCGTCGCCCTTGATGCCGAGCGACTGCGCAGAGTCGGCTCCGGTGAACTGCAGCGGCAGCACGCCCATGCCGACGAGGTTGGAGCGGTGGATGCGCTCGAAGCTGCGCGCGATCACCGCCTTCACGCCGAGGAGCTGCGTGCCCTTGGCGGCCCAGTCGCGCGAGGAGCCGGTGCCGTACTCCTCGCCGCCGAACACCACGGTGGGGACGCGCTCGGCGACGTAGCGCATCGCCGCCTCGTAGATCGGCAGCCTCTCGCCCTTGAATAGCGTCACGCCGCCCTCGGTGCCGGGGAGCATCAGGTTCTTGATGCGCACGTTGGCGAAGGTGCCGCGCATCATCACCTCGTGGTTGCCGCGGCGCGCGCCGTAGCTGTTGAAATCAGCCACCGCGACGTCGTGCTCCTGCAGGTAGATGCCGGCGGGCGAGGTGGGCTTGATCGAGCCGGCGGGCGAGATGTGGTCGGTGGTCACCGAGTCGCCGAAGATGCCGAGAATCCTCGCGCCGGAGATGGCGCCGACCTTGCCCGGCCGCATGCCGAAGTCGCGAAAGAACGGCGGCTCGGCGATGTAGGTGGATTTCGGCCAGCTGTAGACCTGGCCGCCCGGCGCCGACACCTTCTTCCACAGCGGGTTCGCCTCGCCGAGGTTCGAGTAAAGGCGCTGGAAGGTCGGCGCGTCCATCGCCAGCTTCATCAGCGCGCGCACCTCTTCGGCGCCCGGCCAGATGTGGCCGATGTAGACGTCCTGCCCGTCCTTCGATTTTCCGACCGGCTCGGTGCGGAAATCCCTGAGCATCGTGCCGGCGATCGCGTAGGCGACCACCAGCGGCGGCGAGGCGAGGAAATTGGCGCGGATGTTCGGATGGATGCGCGCCTCGAAGTTGCGGTTGCCCGAGAGCACCGCCGCGCACACCAGGTCGTTCTTGACGATCGCCTCCTCGATCGGCTGCGCCAGCGGCCCGGAATTGCCGATGCACGTCGTGCAGCCGTAGCCGGCGAGGTAGAAGCCGAGCTTTTCCAGGTAGGGCAGCAGCCCCGCGCGGGTCAGGTACTCGGTCACCACGCGCGAGCCCGGGGCGAGGGAGGTCTTGATGTGCGGCTTCACCTTGAGGCCGAGCTCCACCGCCTTCTTGGCGAGCAGCCCCGCGGCGAGCAGCACGCCGGGGTTGGAAGTGTTGGTGCACGAGGTGATCGCGGCGATGACCACGTCCCCCGAGCCGATGTCGATGCCGTCGAAGGTCTTGAAGCGGCGCGCCAGGTCCTGCGGCTTCTTGTTGAAGCCGCTCTCGGCGACGGGTTTCGAGAACAGGGCCGTGAACGCGCCCTTCACCTTGTCCAGGTTGATGCGGTCCTGCGGGCGCTTGGGCCCGGCGAGCGAGGGCATGACGCTCGCGAGGTCGAGCTCGAGCAGCTGCGAATAGTCGATCGCGCCCGCCTTCGGAATCCCGTACATCCCTTGAGCCTTGAAGTACGCGGAGAACGCGGCGATCTCCGTCGCGGTGCGGCCGGTGCCGCGGAAGTAGTCGACGGTCTTGTCGTCCACGGGGAAGAAGCCCATGGTCGCGCCGTATTCGGGGGCCATGTTGCCGAGGGTCGCGCGGTCGGGCACCGCGAGCGAGGCCGCGCCTTCGCCGAAGAACTCGACGAACTTGCCCACCACTTTCGCCTTCCTCAGCATCTCGGTGACGGTGAGCACGAGGTCGGTCGCCGTGCAGGCGGGGTGGAGCTTCCCCTTGAGGTGCACGCCGACCACGTCCGGCGTCAGGATATAGAGCGGCTGGCCGAGCATGCCGGCCTCGGCCTCGATCCCGCCCACGCCCCAGCCGACGACGCCGATGCCGTTGATCATGGTGGTGTGGCTGTCGGTGCCGACCAGCGTATCGGGGTAGTGCACGCCGTCGCTCGAGCGGTGCACTCCGCGCGCCAGGTACTCCAGGTTCACCTGGTGCACGATGCCGATTCCCGGCGGCACTACCTTGAACGTATCGAAGGCCTGCATGCCCCACTTCATGAACTGATAGCGCTCCTCGTTCCTCCTGAACTCGAGCTTCATGTTGAGGTCGAGGGCGTTCTTGGTGCCGTAGTGGTCGATCTGCACCGAGTGGTCCACCACCAGGTCCACCGGCACCAGGGGCTCGATCACCTTGGGATCCTTGCCCAGCTTCTGCGCTACCCCGCGCATCGCGGCGAGGTCGCAGAGCAGCGGCACGCCGGTGAAGTCCTGCAGCACGATCCTCGCCACCACGAACGGGATCTCGTCGGTGCGCGGCGCGTTCGGCTTCCACGCGGCGAGCTGCCGCACGTGCCCCTCGGTGACCTTCTTGCCGTCGCAGTTGCGCAGCACCGACTCGAGCACGATGCGGATCGAGACCGGAAGCCGCTCGATCTCGACCCCGAGCGCCTTTCCCAGCTGCGCGAGCGAGTAGAACTTGCCGCCGTTCAGCGGCTGCAGCGTCCCGTGCAGGTCATGCGGCATGCATCCCTCCGTCGTTGACCCAGATCGCCTGCGCATCGCAGCTGCCGTGCTCGTCGAGAGCCGCCAGCCGGGACATCAGGCGGGAGCGCTCTTCGAGCAGCGCCGCGAGCTGCTCGTCGCAGCGCGCGATGGGCGTCGGGTAATGGCGAATTTCGCGCGACAGCTCGGAAATGCGGCGTTCCAGCCCGATCCTCATATCACGAACAGGTCCATGAACTCGTTCACCGGCATCCTTTCCAGCCGCGGCGCGTCGAGGCAAAGGTCGAGGATAGCCCCGCGCCGCTTCTCGGGGAAGCGGCGCGCGAGATTGGTCCTGAACTTTTCCACCAGGATCGGCATGCCTTCCCTGCGCCGGCGCTTGTGGCCGATCGGATACTCGCACACGAACTCGCCCAGGCGCCTGCCGTCCTTGAATTCGACCGTGAGCGCGTTCGCGATCGAGCGCTTGGCGGGATCGTGGTAGTCGCGGGAAAAGCCCTTGTCCTCGGCGCAGGTAATCCTGGCGCGCAGCGCGTCGATGCGCGGGTCCCTGGCCACCTCGTCCTCGTAGTCGTGCGCGGTCAGCCGTCCGAAGAGGATCGGCACCGCGACCATGTACTGGATGCAGTGATCGCGGTCGGCCGGGTTATGCAGCGGGCCTTTCTTGTCGATGATGCGCAGGCAGGCTTCGTGCGTGCGGATGGTGATCTTCCGGATGTCCTCCGCCTTGCGCCCCTGCCGCCTCAATTCGGCGTGGATGTCCATCGCGCACTCGACCGCCGTCTGTGCATGGAACTCGGCGGGGTAGGAGATCTTGAACAGCACGTTTTCCATCACGTAGGCTGCGAACGGGCGCTCCAGCCTGAACGGCTTGCCGCCGAACAGCACGTCGTAGAAGCCCCACTTCTTCGCCGTGAGCGCCGAGGGGTAGCCCATCTCGCCGGTCTTGGAGATGAGCGCCAGCCGCACCGCGCGGCTCGTCGCGTCGCCGGCCGCCCAGCTTTTTCGCGAACCGGTGTTCGGCGCGTGCCGGTAGGTGCGCAGGCTCTGACCGTCGAGCCACGCCTGCGAGACCGCGTTCACCACCTCGTCGTAGGAGCAGCCGATCAGGTTCGCGACCACCGCCGTCGAGGCGACCTTGACCAGCACCACGTGATCGAGGCCGACGCGGTTGAAGCTGTTCTTCAGCGCAAGCACGCCCTGGACTTCATGCGCTTTGATCATTCCCGTCAGCACGTCCTTCATTATCAATGGTTTTGTGCCGCTCGAACCGGCCGCGCGGGAAACCCAATCCGCGGCCGCGAGGATGCCGCCGAGGTTGTCCGATGGATGCCCCCATTCGGCGGCGAGCCAGGTGTCGTTGAAGTCGAGCCAGCGGATCATCGCGCCGATGTTGAACGCCGCCTGCACGGGGTCGAGCTGGAATTGCGTGCCCGGCACGCGCGCGCCGTTCGGCACCAGGGTCCCGGGCGCGATCGGCCCGAGCAGCTTGGTGCAGGCCGGGTACTCGAGCGCCTCCAGCCCGCAGCCGAGCGTATCCATCAGGCAGTAGCGCGCCGTCTCGTACGCCTCGCGGCTCGTCACCGTGTAGCCGGTGACGTAGTCGGCGATCTGGGTGAGGACCTTGTCAGGCTTCGGGCGGACGTTCGAGATGTGCGAGGACATCTGCGGCGGCCTAGAAGAACGTCGGCAGCAAGCCGGTGTCGTGCATCGTCTCGATGAATTCCCACAAAGCGAATGCCCATAGGAACCACATCGCGTCGAGGATTCCCCTGCGGATGTGCCGAGGCGACGCGAATACAATCTCGGGTTCCTTGTACAGCGACCAGTCGGGAACCCACCGCGGCACCCGCGTGCAGTAGCTCCGGTAGTGCTCGCCGAATTTCTCCGTCAGGCGCGCTTCCTCCTTCGCCACCACTCTCGGGTAAAGGGCGAAAAAGAGCAGGGCGAGCGCCAAGGCGAGATAAGGCTGCTCGACCGCGAAGCCGAAACCCGTGGCGCCGAGAAAGTTGCCGGCGTAGAGCGGATTTCTCACCACGGAGTACGGGCCGGACGTCGCCAGCTCGCCGTCCTTCGTCCCGCCGATGAACACCAGGCACCAGATGCGCCACAGGGTCGCGGCGACGAGCAGCGCGTAGCCGAGCAGCTCCGAGAGCTCCGCCGGCCAGCCGAGCAGCACCTTGGGAGGTGAGCCGAGCAGGACGAAGAGCAGGGCGCCGGCGACGATCGCGCGCGACCACGCGATGCGGTGGCTGGCGAAATGCCCGGCGATCATTCTTTTTCGACCTCGCTGTCGTCGTCGGCGCGGAAGAGGTGCTCCGAGCCGCCCGCGGGCAGGAACGTGTGCTCGGCGCCGCCCGATTTGGGCGCGTGGCGCATCGAAGGGGAGGACGAGCGCGTCTCGGAGGTCTTGTCCCACCAGGCGGCGCGGCCTTTCCTCTGCGATTCGATTTCTTCCGGGTGCTCCTTTAGGAACTGTTTCATGAACCTGGTGAGGTCGGATTCGTACATGCCGGCGCTCCTACTTGACTTCCTGCTGGGCCGCGATTTCATCGCGCCGATCGATGATGATCGTGTCGCCCATGATGACATTCACCTTGTTCGGATACTCGTAGCCGGTGCCCTTGCTGTGGTCGATGATCGCCCCGATGCCGCCGCCGAAAATGATGTTGCCGAACATGCCGCCGTGCGCGCGCGACACCAGCTTCGCGAGCCCCGGAGACTGGCCGTCCTTGCGGCAATCGACCTGGATATCCTCCGAATCGCGCACCACCATCACGCTCGAAGGCGTCGAAACCTTCCACAAGCCCCTCGGGCTTTGGAGCGCGCACTCCGCTTTCTCCACCGCGTCTCCCGCCTTGGTCTTGGTCGAGACCAGGATGCTTTGCATCTCGCTTCCGGTGATGCTGGCACAGCCGCTGCCGAGCATCAATGCCGCAGCCGCTGCCGTCGCGTTTCCGATCCTCATCATCCCCTCCCTGAAAAGGCCGTAACTCCTATCGTTGTGAAATCGGCACCCACTTCCGGTTCTCCGGTCCGGTGTAATTCGCGCTCGGCCGGATGATCTTGCCGTCGATCCTCTGCTCGATCACGTGCGCCGACCAGCCGCTCGCGCGCGTGATGACGAAGACCGGCGTGAACATGGCCGTCGGTACGCCCATCATGTGGTACGACACCGAGCTGAACCAGTCGAGGTTGGCGAACATCTTCTTCTCGCGCCACATCACCGCCTCGATCCGGTCGGCGATGTCGAACAGCTTCATGTTCCCCGCGCTCGCGGAGAGCCGGCGCGCGATCTCCTTGATCACCTTGTTGCGCGGATCGCCAGTGGTGTACACGGGATGCCCGAAGCCGATCACGATCTCCTTGGCGGCGAGCCGCCGCAGGATGTCCTGTTCGGCCTCGTCGGGTGTCCGGTAGCGGCTCTGCACCTCGAAAGAGAACTCGTTCGCGCCGCCGTGCTTCGGCCCGCGCAGCGCGCCGATCCCGCCGCAGATCGCGCTGTAGAAATCCGAGCCGGTGCCCGCGACCACGCGGCAGGCGAAGGTGCTGGCGTTGAACTCGTGCTCGGCGTAGAGGATGAGCGAGGTGTGCATCGCGCGCACCCACTCGGCTGAGGGCTCCCTGCCATGCAGCAGCCACAGGAAATGCCCGCCGATCGAGTCGTCGTCGGTCTCGACCTCGATCCTGCGCCCGTGATGGCTGTAGTGGTACCAGTACAGCAGCATCGAGCCGAGCGATGCCATCAGCCTGTCGGCGATGTGGCGCGCGCCGGCGACGTTGTGGTCTTCCTGCTCGGGCTCGAGCGTGCCGAGCACCGATACGCCGGTGCGCAGCACGTCCATCGGGTGCGCCGAGCGCGGCAGGCATTCGAGCGCGGTCTTGAGGGAGGGAGGCAGGCCGCGCAGGCTCCTCAACTTCTTCTTGTAGGAATCCAGCTCCGCCTGCGTCGGCAGCTTCTCGTGCACCAGCAGGTAGGCGATTTCCTCGAATTCCGCCTCCTCGGCGAAGTCGAGGATGTCGTAGCCGCGATAATGGAGGTCGTTGCCGGTGCGCCCGACGGTGCAAAGCGCGGTGTTGCCTGCCGCGACCCCGGAGAGCGCGACCGATTTCTTCGGCTTAGGAGCCGCCCCGCCTGGCAAAGAGCTCATCGAGTTTTTTCTCGTAGGCGCGGTAGCCGAGGAAATCGTACAGCTCGTCGCGCGTCTGCATGTCCGCGAGCACGCCCTTCTGCGTGCCTTCGCCGCGCAGCGCCATGTATACGCCGAGCGCCGCCTTGTTCATGGCGCGGAATGCCGACAGCGGGTAGAGGGCGATCGCGACGCCCGCCGAGCGCAGCTCCTCCAGCGTGAACAGCGGCGTCCTGCCGAACTCGGTGACGTTCGCGAGCACCGGCGCCTTCACTGCCGCCGCGAAGCTGCGGTACATCGCCAGTTCCGTGACTGCCTCGGGGAAAATCATGTCGGCGCCGGCCTCTACGTAGGCGCGCGAGCGCTCCACGGCGCGCTCGAGGCCTTCGCCCGCCAACGCATCGGTGCGCGCCATCACCACGAAAGTGGGATCGCTGCGCGCGTCCACCGCCGACTTGATGCGGTCGCACATCTCTTCCTTCGCGACCAGTTCCTTGCCGGGGCGGTGGCCGCAGCGCTTGGCGCCCACCTGGTCCTCGATATGCATCGCCGCGGCTCCCGACTTGATGATCGATCGCGTGGTGCGCGCGACGTTGAAGGCGCTCGCGCCGAAACCGGTGTCCGCGTCCACCAGCAGCGGCAGATCGCATACGTCGGTGATGCGCCGGATATCGGTCAGCACGTCCTCGAGATTGGAGATGCCGAGGTCGGGAAGCCCGAGCGACCCGGCGGCGACTCCGCCGCCCGAGAGATAGATGGCGCGCAGCCCGGTGCGCTTCGCCATCAGCGCGTGGTAGGCGCAGATCGCTCCCGCGACCTGGAGCGGCTTCTCGTCCTGCAGCGCCCGGCGGAATTTTTCGCCGGGGGTCATGAGCCGAGCAGGTGCCTGACGCCGTCGCGCTCCTCGTGCAGCTCCTTGAGGGTGGCGTCCATCCTCCTGCGGCTGAAGTCGCTCAGCTCGATGCCCTCGACGATCGCGTACCTGCCGCCCTTGCAGGTCACGGGATAGCCGTAGATCACCCCCTCGGGAACGCCGTAGCTGCCGTCCGAGGGAATGCCCATCGATACCCAGTCTCCGTCCCGCGTTCCCTTCGCCCAGTTGCGCACGTGCTCGATCGCCGCGTTGGCGGCGCTCGCCGCCGAGGAAAGGCCGCGCGCGTCGATGATCGCGGCGCCGCGCTTCTGCACCGTGGGGATGAAGCTCGCCTCGAGCCAGGCCTGGTCGTTGATCATCGGCCAGACCCTGCTGCCGGCGTGCTCGGCCTGGAACACGTCCGGGTATTGCGTCGAGGAGTGATTGCCCCACACCGTCACCTTCGTGATCGAGGCGGTCGGCTTGCCGATCTTCAGCGCGATCTGCGACACCGCGCGATTGTGATCGAGCCGCATCATCCCGGTGAACTGCGCCGGACTCAGGCCCGGGGCGTTCTTCATCGCGATCAGGCAGTTGGTGTTCGCCGGGTTGCCGACCACCAGCACCTTCACGTCGCGCCTGGCGAACTGGTCCAGCGCCCGGCCCTGCGGGGCGAAGATCTTGCCGTTCGCCTCCAGCAGGTCCTTGCGCTCCATTCCGGGCCCGCGCGGGCGCGCGCCGACGAGAAGCGCGACGTCGGCGTCCCGGAAGGCGACCGTCGGATCGGCGGTCGCGACCATTCCATCCAGCAACGGAAAGGCGCAATCGGCGAGCTCCATCATCACGCCTTTGAGCGCCTTCTGCGCCTTCTCGTCCGGGATCTCCAGGAGCTGCAGGATCACCGGCTGGTCCGACCCGAGCATGTCGCCGGCGGCGATGCGGAACAGCAACGAGTAGCCGATCTGGCCGGCGGCGCCGGTGACTGCGACGCGCATCGGGGCTTTGGACATGGAGGAGTGGCGCCGGAATGGGGAGTTTCGAATTTTACCGCAGCGATCCCGCCGCACGCGGCGAATCGGCACATCGGTCGATGCGCGCCGCGCTTATAATTGCCGTCGCCCGGAAGAGGGGCCGGGCCACCAGACCATGTCGAGCGCGGCAGCGAAGAAAACACGGCCGAAATACCTGAGCCTCACCGCGCTGCTGTTCGAGATCCGCCTGCCGCTGCCGGGATGGGTGTCGATCCTGCACCGCGCCTCGGGAGCGCTGCTGTTCCTCGCCGGCGTGTGGGTGCTGTTCATCCTCGACCGCAGCCTCGCCTCGCAGGACGGCTTCGAGCTCGCGAAGCATTACCTGAAGCTCCCGCTGGTCAAGCTGTCGCTGCTGGTGCTGGTGTGGGCGTACTGCCACCACTTCTGCGCCGGGATCCGCTACCTGTTCCTGGATCTCGACAAGGGAGTCGATCTGAAGACGGCCCGGCTGACGGGCGGCGTCGTCATCGCGGCGGGCCTCGCGCTCACCGCGTATTTCGGGGCGATGCTGTGGTGAGCCGCGTCGTCGTCGGGGCGCATTACGGGCTGCGCGACTGGCTCGCGCAGCGCATCACCGCCGCCATCATGGCGGTCTACTCGGTGATCGTCGCGGTGGTGCTGCTGTTCGGCCAGCCGATCAGCTACCCGGTATGGCGCGACCTGTTCGCCCAGGGCTGGATGCGGGTGGCGACGCTGCTGTTCGCCGCGAGCCTCGCCTGGCACGCCTGGGTGGGCGTGCGCGACATCCTGATGGACTACGTCAAGCACGACGGGCTGCGGCTGGCGTCGCAGGTGGTCGTGCTGCTGGTGATCGCAGGCTACGTGGGCTGGACGATCGAGATTCTGTGGAGGTGAGGGTGGCGCTGCCGGTGCGCAGGTTCGACGCGATCGTGGTGGGGGCGGGCGGTTCGGGCATGCGCGCGGCGCTGGAGCTGGCGCGCGCCAACCTGAAGGTCGCCGTGCTCACCAAGGTGTTTCCCACGCGCTCGCACACCGTGGCGGCGCAGGGCGGTGTCGCGGCGCCGCTGGCGAATTCGGCCGAGGACAACTGGCACTGGCACATGTACGACACCGTGAAGGGGTCGGACTACCTCGGCGACCAGGACGCGATCGAGTACATGTGCCGGCGCGCCAACGAGGTGGTGGTCGAGCTCGAGCACATGGGCATGCCGTTCGACCGGCTGGACAACGGCAGGATCTACCAGCGCCCGTTCGGCGGCCACACTCAGGACTACGGCAGCGCCAAGATGGCGATGCGCGCCTGCGCCGCGGCGGATCGCACCGGGCACGCGATGCTGCACACGCTGTACCAGCAGAACGTCAAGGCGAACACGCAGTTCTTCGTCGAGTGGATGGCGCTCGATCTCATCCGCGACCCGCAGGACGGGGCGGTGATCGGCGTCACCGCGCTCGAGATGGAGACCGGCGAGGCCTCGATCTTCCAGGCCAAGGCGACGCTGCTGGCCACCGGCGGCTCGGGCCGCATGTTCTTCAGCTCGACCAACGCCTTCATCAACACCGGCGACGGCCTGGGAATGGCGGCGCGCGCCGGAATTCCGCTGCAGGACATGGAGTTCTACCAGTTCCATCCCACCGGTGTGTACGGCGCGGGGGTGCTGATCACCGAGGGCGTGCGCGGCGAGGGCGGCTACCTGCTCAACAGGGACGGCGAGCGCTTCATGGAGCGCTACGCGCCCAATGCCAAGGACCTCGCGAGCCGCGACGTGGTGTCGCGCGCCATGACCACCGAGATCAAGGAAGGGCGCGGCTGCGGGCCGGACGCCGACCACGTGCTGCTCAAGCTCGATCACCTCGGCCCGGAGGTGATCAACCAGCGCCTGCCCGGGATCCGCGAGATCTCGATCAAGTTCGCCAACGCCGATCCGATTCGCCAGCCGATCCCCGTGGTGCCGACGGCGCACTACCAGATGGGCGGCGTCCCTTCCAACTACATGGGGCAGGTGGTGGCGCCCGAGGGCGCGAGCGCCGAGTCCATCGTGCCCGGCTTGTATGCCGCGGGCGAGTGCTCGTGCGTCTCGGTGCACGGCGGCAACCGGCTCGGCTGCAACTCGCTGCTCGATCTGCTGGTGTTCGGCAAGTCCTCGGGAGAGCAGATGATCAAGGATCTGCGCGTCCTGCCGCGGCCGCACCGCAATCTGCCGCAGGACGCGGGCGAGGCCTCGCGCGCGCGCCTGGCGCGTCTTGACGGCGCGATGTCGGGCGAGCGGGTGGCGGAGGTCGCCCTCGATTCGAGGCGCACCATGCAGGCGCACTGCGGCGTGTTCCGTTTCCCCGAGCTCCTGGTGGAGGGGGTGGAGAAGATGAGGCGGATCGTCGAGCGCGCGCAGCACACGTTCATCGCGGACAAGTCGAAGGTGTTCAACACCGCGCGTATCGAGGCGCTCGAGCTCGACAACCTGGTCGAGGCCGCGATGGCGACGATCGTTTGCGCCGAGGCGCGCAAGGAATCGCGTGGCGCGCAGGCACGCGCCGACTATCCCGAGCGCGACGACAAGAGCTGGCTCAAGCACTCGCTCTGGTACAAGGAAGGGGACCGGCTCGCCTACAAGCCGGTGCACCTCAGGCCATTGACGGTCGCGATGTTCGAACCCAAGGTCAGGACCTACTGATGCGATTCCGCATTTACCGCTACGAGCCGGAGAAGGACGCGCGTCCCCGCATGCAGGACTACGAGGTCGCGCTCGAGCCGACCGACCGGATGCTGCTCGACGCGATGATCAAGATCAAGTCGCAGGACGACTCGCTCGCGTTCCGGCGCTCCTGCCGCGAGGGCGTGTGCGGCTCGGACGCGATCAACATCAACGGCAGGAACGGGCTCGCCTGCGTCACGCGCATCGCCGACCTGCCCGCGCACGTGACGCTGCGGCCGCTGCCGGGGATGCCGGTGATCCGCGACCTGATCGTGGACATGACGCAGTTTTTCAAGCAGTACCATTCGATCAAGCCCTTCCTGGTGAACGACGAGGCACCGCCGGAGAGGGAAAGGCTGCAATCGCCCGAGGAGCGCGAGGAGCTGAACGGCCTCTACGAGTGCATCCTGTGCGCATGCTGCTCGACTGCCTGCCCTTCGTTCTGGTGGAACCCGGACAAGTTCGTCGGCCCGGCGGGACTGCTGCAGGCCTACCGCTTCATCGCCGACAGCCGCGACCAGGCGACCTCGCAGCGCCTCGACGACCTCGAGGACCCGTATCGCCTGTTTCGCTGCCACACCATCATGAATTGCGTGGACGTCTGCCCCAAGAACCTCAACCCGACCCGCGCGATCGGCAAGATCAAGGAGCTGATGGTCCGCAGGGCGGTCTGATGGACCGCGCCCGCCGGGAAAGGCTCAAATGGAAGGCCCGCAGGGGGCTGCTCGAGCTCGACCTGGTGCTGCAAAGGTACCTGGAAGGAAATCCCGGCGACGAGGAGCTGTTCGAGCTGCTCGATCTCCCGGACAATGATCTTTGGGATATCGTGAGCGGCCGCAGCGAGCGCTTCGACCCGAAGCTCGGCGGCCTGGTGGCGCGGTTGCGCTCGGCATAGAACGGGGGACCCGATGGACAAGAAAGCGACTTTGCACCTGGGCGACGGGCGCTCGTTCGAGTTCCCGATGCTCGCGGGCACGACCGGCCCGGAGGTGGTGGACATCCGCACGCTGTACGGAAAGGCAGGCGTGTTCACCTACGACCCGGGATACCTCTCGACCGCGAGCTGCAACTCGACCATCACCTACATCGACGGGGACCAGGGCGTGCTGCTGTACCGGGGCTACCCGATCGAGCAGCTGGCGCAGCACTGCGATTTCCTCGAGGTGTGCTATCTGCTGCTTTACGGCGAGCTGCCGAGCGCCAAGCAGCAGGCGGAGTTCGTCGGCATGGTGACGCACCATACGATGGTGCACGAGCAGCTGGCGCGCCTGTATCAGGGGTTCCGGCGCGACGCGCATCCGATGGCGGTGATGGTCGGGGTGGTCGGCGCGCTGTCGGCTTTCTATCACGACGCGCTCGATATCAGCAGTCCCGAAGACCGGTCGATCTGCGCGTTCCGCCTGATCGCGAAGATGCCCACCATCGTGGCGATGTCGTACAAGTACTCGATCGGTCAGCCGTTCGTCTACCCGCGGAACGACCTGTCGTACACCGCGAACTTCATGCGCATGATGTTCGCGGTGCCCGCCGAAGACTACAAGGTGAACCAGGTGCTGGTGCGCGCCCTGGACCGCATCTTCATCCTGCACGCCGACCACGAGCAGAACGCGTCGACCTCGACGGTGCGCTTGTCCGGCTCCTCCGGCGCCAATCCGTACGCCTGCATTGCCGCCGGCATCGCCTGCCTGTGGGGGCCGGCGCACGGCGGCGCGAACGAGGCCTGCCTGGAGATGCTCGAGGAGATCGGCGACGCCTCCAAGATCGGCGAATTCATCAGGAAGGTGAAGGACAAGTCGAGCGGCGTGCGGCTGATGGGCTTCGGCCACCGCGTCTACAAGAACCACGACCCGCGCGCGAAGCTGATGCGCGAAACCTGCCACGAGGTGCTGAACGAGCTGGGCTTGCACAACGACCGCCTGTTCAAGCTCGCGCTCGCGCTCGAGAAAGTGGCGCTCGAGGACGACTATTTCGTGTCGCGCAAGCTCTACCCGAACGTGGACTTCTACTCCGGCATCGTGCAGCGCGCGCTCGGCATCCCGGTGGCGATGTTCACGTGCATCTTCTCGCTCGCGCGCACCGCGGGCTGGATCGCGCAGTGGCAGGAGATGATCGCGGATCCCGAGTACAAGATTGGCCGGCCGCGCCAGCTCTACAAGGGGGCGACGCGCCGCGAGGTGAAGCTGATCGCGCAGCGGTGAACGCCATGATGAAGCAGTTCCTCGACAGCTCGTACCTGTTCGGCGGCAATGCGCCGTTCATCGAGGAGCTGTACGAGAAGTACCTCGCCGACCCCGGCTCGGTGCCCGGGGAATGGCGCGAGTACTTCGACCGCATGCAGATGCTCCCCCCGGCCGGAGGGGGCGCGGGCAAGGACGTCGCGCACGCGCCGGTGGTCGAGTCGTTCGTGCAGCGCGCGAAAAGCGGGCAGCTGGGCGTAGCCGCGCGCGCGCTGCCCGAGGAGCCGATGACCCCGGAGCGGCTGCAGGTCGCCGCGTTGCTTCTGGTCACCGCGTACCGCATTGCGGGCGCGCGCTGGGCGACGGTCGATCCGCTGAAGCGCGTGCTGCGCCCGCAGGTGCCCGAGCTGGAGCCCGGGTTCTACGATCTCACCGAGGCGGACCTCGACCACACGGTGAACGCCGGCTCCTTCGTCGGCCTCGACCGCGTGACGCTCAGGACCCTGGTGCAGGCGCTGCGCGACACCTACTGCCGCAACATCGGCTTCGAGTACATGTTCATCGGCGAGCGCGCGCAGCGCCAGTGGATCCAGGAGCGCATCGAGCCGGTGCGCGCCGTGCCGGCGTATGCCGCGGAGCAGCAGCGCCGGCTGCTGCAGAAGCTGACCGAGGCCGAGCACCTGGAGCGCTACCTGCACACGCGCTACGTCGGGCAGAAGCGCTTCTCGCTCGAGGGCGGCGAGAGCCTGATCCCCTCGATCGACGACCTGATCCAGCGCGCGGGCGCCGCGGGCGTGCAGGAGATCGTGATCGGCATGGCGCACCGCGGGCGGCTCAACGTGCTGGTGAACGTGCTCGGCAAGATGCCGCAGGACCTGTTCCTCGAGTTCGAGGGCAAGCACGCGTCCGAGCTGCCTTCGGGGGACGTCAAGTACCACAACGGCTTCTCGTCGGACATCCCGACCCCGGGCGGCCCGGTGCATCTCTCGCTGGCGTTCAATCCGTCCCACCTCGAGATCGTCAACCCGGTGGTCGAGGGCTCGGTGCGCGCGCGCCAGCGCCGGCGCGACGACAAGACCGGCGACCAGGTGCTGCCGATCCTGGTCCACGGCGACGCGGCGTTCGCGGGGCAGGGCGTGGTGATGGAGACGCTCAACCTCTCGGGCACGCGCGGCTACGGCACCGGCGGCACGGTGCATCTCATCGTCAACAACCAGATCGGCTTCACCACCTCCGACCCGCGCGACACGCGCTCGACCATCTACTGCACCGACGTGGCGAAGATGGTCGAGGCGCCGATTTTCCACGTCAACGGCGACGACCCGGAGGCGGTGCTGTTCGTCACGCAGCTCGCGCTCGACTACCGCCAGGCGTTCCATAAGGACGTGGTGATCGACATCGTGTGCTTCCGCAAGCTCGGCCACAACGAGCAGGACGAGCCGTCGGTCACCCAGCCTTTGATGTACAAGAGGATCGGCCAGCACCCGGGAACGAGAAAGCTCTACGCCGACAAGCTGGTGGCGGGCGGTGTGCTCGGAGCGGGGGAGCCCGAGCAGATGATCAAGGCGTTCCGCGACGCGCTCGATACCGGCCGGCACACGCTGAACCCGGTGCTCTCCAGCTTCAAGAGCAAGTTCGCGGTGGACTGGTCGCCGTTCCTCGACTCGAAGTGGACCGACGCCGCCGACACGCAGGTGCCGCTCGCCGAGCTGCAGCGGCTCGCCGAGCCGCTGACCAGGGTGCCCGAGGGCTTCAAGCTGCACCCTACGGTGGCGCGCGTGCTGGCGAGCCGCCGCCAGATGGCCGAGGGCAAGCTCCCGGTGGACTGGGGCATGGCCGAGACGCTCGCCTACGCCTCCCTCGTCGCCAACGGCTACGACGTGCGGCTCTCCGGCCAGGACTCCGGGCGCGGCACTTTCGCGCACCGGCACGCGGTGCTGCACGACCAGGAGCGCGAGCGCTGGGACCTGGGAACCTACCTGCCGCTGCAGAACATCGCCAAGGACCAGGGCGACTTCGTGGTGATCGACTCCTTGCTCTCGGAAGAGGCGGTGCTCGGCTTCGAGTACGGCTTCGCCACCGCCGAGCCGAACGCGCTCGTCATCTGGGAGGCGCAGTTCGGCGATTTCGCCAACGGCGCGCAGGTGGTGATCGACCAGTTCATCAGCTCGGGCGAGACCAAGTGGGGCCGGGTGTGCGGGCTGGTGATGCTGCTGCCGCACGGCTACGAAGGGCAGGGACCCGAGCACTCCTCGGCGCGCCTGGAGCGCTACCTGCAGCTCTGCGCCGAGCACAACATGCAGGTCTGCGTGCCGAGCAACGCCGCGCAGATCTTCCATTTGCTCAGGCGCCAGATGCTGCGGCCGTTCAGGAAGCCGCTCATCGTCCTGTCGCCGAAATCGCTGTTGAGGAAGAAGGAGGCCTCTTCTCCGATCGACGAGCTGGCCGGCGGCACCTTCCAGGCGGTGATCCCGGAGGTGGACGCGCTGCAACAGAAAGACGTGAAGCGGGTGATCGGCTGCTGCGGCAAGGTTTACTACGACCTTCTTTCAGCGCGCCGGACCCGGCAGCTCGACCAGATCGCCATCATCCGCGTCGAGCAGCTCTATCCCTTCCCGCACAAGCAGTTCGCCGCCGAAATGAAGCGCTACCCGAACGCGCAGGAAGTGGTGTGGTGCCAGGAGGAGCCGCAAAACCAGGGCGCGTGGTACCAGACGGCGCATTACCTGCGCGAGAACATGCGCGAGGATCAGAAGCTGCACTACGCCGGGCGGCCGGCCTCGGCGGCGCCTGCAGGAGGCTACATGTCGCGTGACACGGAGCGACAGAAAGCTCTTGTCGAACAGGCACTTGGACGGCTTAAATGAAGTGAGTTCGGAATGCCAGACCCGGCGCGTTACGCGCTGGTTTTTCTCAACCCGGCGGAAGCCAAGCGGAAACCGGGGAAAAATCAAACGGGGGAAGCAATGATTGTCGAGGTCAAGGTCCCGCAGCTTTCGGAGTCCGTCGCCGAGGCGACGCTGCTCGACTGGCACAAGAGGGAGGGCGAAGCGGTCTCGCGCGACGAGAACCTGATCGACATCGAGACCGACAAGGTGGTGCTCGAGCTGCCGTCGCCGGCCGACGGCGTGCTGGTCAAGGTCTTGAAGCAAGCGCGCGGCAGCGTGACTTCGGGCGAAGTGATCGCGCAGATCGACACCGAGGGCAAGGGTTCTTCTGTTTCTCCTGCGAAACCTGCTGCGCCCGCAAAGGCTCCGCCACCCGTTATGCCCTCGGCCCAGAAGCTCGCCTCCGAACAGGGCGTCGACACCTCCAAAATCCTCGGCACCGGCCGCGACGGCCGCATCACCAAGGGCGACGTGCTGGAGCACGCGGGCAAGCCCGGTTCTGCGGCCGCCGCCCCGGCTGCGGCGAAACCCGCAATGCCGCAGCCGAGCCCGCCGGTGGACGTCGAGCAGCTGCTTGCCGGACGTCCCGAGCAGCGCGTGCCGATGTCGCGCCTGCGCCAGCGCGTCGCCGAGCGGCTGGTGCAGTCGCAGTCCACCGCGGCGATCCTGACGACCTTCAACGAGGTCAACATGGCGCCGGTGATGGAGCTGCGCAAGAAGTACCAGGAGCGCTTCGAGAGGGAGCACGGCGTGCGCCTGGGCTTCATGTCGTTCTTCGTCAAGGCATCGGTGCACGCGCTCAAGCGCTTCCCGGTGGTCAACGCCTCGGTGGACGGAACGGACATCGTCTACCACGGCTACTTCGACATCGGCATCGCGGTCGGCAGCCCGCGCGGCCTGGTGGTGCCGATCCTGCGCGATGCCGACCGCATGGGCTTCGCCGAGATCGAGAAGCGGATCGGCGACTTCGGCAAGCGCGCCCAGGACGGCAAGCTCGCGATCGAGGAGCTGACCGGCGGCACGTTCTCGATCTCGAACGGCGGCGTGTTCGGCTCGATGCTGTCCACGCCGATCATCAATCCGCCGCAGTCGGCGATCCTCGGCGTGCACCTCACCAAGGACCGGGCCGTGGTGGAGAACGGCCAGATCGTCATCCGGCCGATGAACTACCTCGCGCTCTCGTACGACCACCGCATCATCGACGGGCGCGAGGCGGTGCTGTTCCTCATCGCGGTCAAGGAGGCGCTGGAAGACCCCGCGCGGCTGGTGCTGGAGATCTGACATGGCGCAAAGCTTCGACGTGGTGGTGATCGGAGCCGGGCCCGCCGGCTACATCGCCTCGATCCGCGCGGCGCAGCTCGGGCTCTCGACCGCGTGCGTCGAGAAATGGAAGACGCCGAAGGGCGAGTACGCGCTGGGCGGCACCTGCCTCAACGTCGGCTGCATTCCTTCGAAGGCGCTGCTCGAATCCTCGGAGAACTACGAGCGCGTGCTGCACCGGTTCAAGGCGCACGGCATCTCGGCCTCGGGCGTCAAGTTCGACCTCAAGACGATGCTCGAGCGCAAGGACAGGATCGTCGGCAGGATGACCTCCGGCATCGCCGGCCTGTTCAAGAAGAACAAGGTCACCTGGCTGCAGGGGCACGGCAAGCTCGCCTCGGGCGGCACCACGTGGAAGATCGAGGTCTCGGATGGAAAGAAAACCGAGAGCGTCGAAGCGAAAAACGTGATCGTCGCGACCGGATCCAAGGCACGGCAGCTTCCCGGAGTGCCGGTGGACAACAAGGTGATCTGCGACAACGAAGGGGCGCTCGCCTTCGACTCGGTGCCCGAGCGCCTCGGCGTGATCGGCGCCGGAGTCATCGGGCTCGAGCTGGGCAGCGTGTGGCGGCGGCTCGGCTCGAAGGTGAAGGTGCTGGAGGCGCTCCCGGCATTCCTCGGCATCGCGGACGAAAGCGTGGCGCAGGAAGCGTGGAAGCTGTTCACCAGGGATCAGGGCCTCGACATCGAGCTGGGAGTCTCGATCGCCGAGGTGAAGCTATCGAAGAAAGGCGTGTCGATTCAATATGCTGGCGCCGACGAGTCATCCAAGACCCTGGAAGTCGACCGGCTGATCGTTTCGGTCGGCCGGACGCCGAACACGGAGGGCCTCGGCGCCGAGAATGTCGGCCTCAAGCTCGACGCCAAGGGCTTCATCGAGGTGGACAAGAACTGCCGCGCCAGCCTGCCGCGCATGTACGCGATCGGCGACGTGGTGCGCGGGCCGATGCTCGCGCATAAGGGCGAGGACGAGGGCGTGATGGTGGCCGAGATCATCGCCGGCCAGCACGGGCACGTGAACTACGACGCCATCCCCTGGGTGATCTACACCGCGCCCGAGATCGCCTGGGTCGGCAAGACCGAGCAGCAGCTCAAGGCCGAGGGCGTCGCCTACCGGGCGGGACGCTTTCCTTTCGCCTACAACGGCCGCGCGCTCGGGCGCGAGGAGCCCGAGGGCTTCATCAAGATCCTGGCCGATGCGGCGAGCGACCGCATCCTCGGCGTGCACGCGATCGGGAGCCTGGCGAGCGAGCTGATCGCCGAAGCCGTGGTGGCGATGGAGTTCGGTGCCTCGAGCGAGGACCTCGCGCGCATCTGCCACGCGCACCCGTCGATGTCGGAAGTGATGCGCGAGGCGGCGCTTGCCGTTGACAGACGCGCGCTGAACGGCTGAAGTATCACCTGGCACCCGATGGGAGAGAGACGATGAAGAAGACCGTTGCTTCCGCGCTCGCCGTCCTGGCGTCCGCAGGCATGCTTGCCGTTTCCGGGCTCGCGTTCGCGCAGGCCGCCGCCGACTGCCCGAAGAAGTGCGACGCCGAGAAGGTCTCGCGCGACGCGAATTGTCCGGCGCTCACCGACTACACCGAAGCCGTGAGGACGGACTGCCTGCAGCGCAGTCAGAAGGCCCGTAGCGCCTGCGTGAGCCGCTGCGCGGCGCCCGCCTCGAAGCCGGCTCCGGCGCCTTCCGGCAAGTAGCCCATGCCGTGCGCCGCCGCGCCCACGCTGATATGGCTTGCAGCTGTCAATAGGGCGAGCGGTTTTCTGCCAGCACGGCAAGGTGGGTGTGAAACGGACCCGATAGGGGACGCGGCGGGCACTGCTGTGGCGACGGTCGATCAAGCTGATATACGGGCGTTGGTTAGCCGCAAGACTGTTGTTCGTCACGGAGCTGCCTCGCTCTAGGATCTGAGGTGCCGGTCCGAGGACCGGATCAATAACGTGTCAGCGAGGGTTCTCCAGCCGCGTGCGCGCCGCGTTTCCTGTCGGGTTCGTGTGACGAGTTGGGTGGGGGAGTTGGGTGGGGGTCTCCTTTCTTGCCGAGCGGTTTTATCGAACGATTGCGCTCAGAGCGGTTTGACCTGCTGGCCCAGGGCCCAGACGAAGCCGGAGAGCTCGCGCGCGACCGCGACGATGATCTTGTTGCGGTTCAAGCCGCGCGCCGAAAGCCGGCGGTAGCGCGAACACAGACGCAGCTGCGCTTTCCAGGCCAGATCGGTGACGGGCTTTGGCAGTCCGGACTGGCGCCGCGCGATGCCCACCGAGACCCGGGCCCCGTAGCGGTAGGCCCAGGCGGCCTCCACCAGCGCGCGGCGGGCCGAGGAGTTCCCGGTCTTGGTGATGGCGCCCTGACGGCGGCGGTTGCCGGTGGAGTTCTCCGAGGGCACCAGCCCAAGAAATCCCATCAGGTGCCGGGGGTTGGCAAAGCGCGTGAGATCACCCAGTTCGGCCACCAGGCGCACGGCATGGATCGTTCGGATCCCGCGAAACGCTTCGAATGCAGCTACCACCGGCCGCCAGCGCCAGCGGGTGAGTTCGTCGCCGATCGCGGCCTCGAGCCGTTCGATTCGCTTGCCGGCCTCATCGACGCCTTGCGCGTACTCTTCGAACGCAATGTGCTGCGCGGCGTGCGGCAGCTTCAGCTCGGCGATCCAGCGCCGGTGCGCGGGGCTCCACAGTGTCTTGGCGTTATAGCGCACATCGTTGCGCAGCAAGAGCGCCCCGAGCCGTTGCCGCGCCTGGCGTTGCATCACGACCGCGTCCTCGCGCGCGCGCACCAGATCGCGCATCGCCTCATCAACCTGGTCGGGCACGTGGATCGGGGTCAACTCCCCGGCGCGCGCCAGCCGACAAAGCTTCAGGCAATCGCGCCGGTCGGTCTTGACCCGGTCGGCATTGGAGCGCGGCGTCATGCCCGGGGAAACCACCCAGCATTCGTGTCCCCGGTCTCGCAGCATCCGGTAGATGCCGAACCCACAGGGGCCAGCCTCGTAGACAAACACCAGCACCTTGCCCGTCGATTCGAGCTTGCGGCACAGCCGTGAGACCGACGCCATGTCCCCACCGATCGCCCCGGTGTGGCGTACCTCGCCCGCGGCATCGTCGCCCGTGGCCACATCGATCGAGTCCTTGTGCACATCCATTCCGACGTACAGCTTGCTAGACTTGCCCATGGCCTGCCTCCTTTGCATGTTGGTTGACGCCTTCGTGCTCAACGTGTGGCTCTGCGTAGCTCATCACGTAATCCACGATACGCCGGAGGCAGGTCTCCTCATTTCCCAAACGGCAAGCCATTCTGTCTAGAGCCGATGTCGACCGATCTCCCGGAATCGGACTGGAAGGCCTTTCGGAAACTGAGAGAGGTTGCGCTGGAGCGCTTTTGCGAGCGCATCCTTGCCGAGGTCGGTCGCATAGCGTCGGATGCGAAGCGAACGTCCCACGCTCGGTATCTGGCCGCCTACGAGCTCATTCAGGAGCGCGACCATCAGATCGCTCGTGCATTCAACAACCCGCGGCGTTCGGTCGTCGTAGCGCAACTGGCTACGATGATGTCCCTCGATCTCATCAGCCAGGAGGAACTGCATTCCTTTACTCCTCGCACACAGAGCGTCGTCGAGGCATTGCGACAACCAATAAGGAGGGCCCGTGCGACCAATGACCGGCCGGGGAGATAGGTAACAAGAACGTCGGAGGACATGGGTGACAGATTCCCATGTCCTATCGCTGCTGCACGATTGCCCGCCCCCAAGTCCGGTCTAGCGCGCGATCCTAGGTTAGCGTCGCAGCAATTTTCCGGATCTCCGCAGGCGTGCGCTCGCCCGCAAGCGGCATTCCCGGCATCAGATGTTTCCCCATGGCGAGCCCGCCGATCAGGACCGGCTCGTAGCCGATGTCGCGTATCAGCCGCGAAGCCGCCGCGATGGCCCGGGCATCATCGCCCGCGATCGGCATCCCGATGCGCCCGGGCTGTTGGTGCGCCGCCCCCATCCGCGTATAGCCGATCGCATTGAAGGCGCGGACGAGAAGCGCGCCTGGCAACAATTCCGCCGACGCGAGACCGGCGCCCTTTTTCCGCGCCCAGTCGGCGATCTCCCCATCCCGCCCGACAAAGGGGTTGCACGTGTCGATCACCACCTTGCCCCTGATCAGGTCCGCCAGGTCCTTGCCGACCTCGGGCAGAGCGCGGTAAGGAACCGAGATCATCACCACTTCGCCGAAGGCCGCGGCTTCGCGCGGCGTTCCGGCACGGGCATTCCCTCCGAGCCGGGCGGCGAGCGCCTTGTCGTGCTCGATGTTGCGCGAGGAGAACATGACTTCGTGCCCGGCTTTCACCCAGACGCCGCCGAGCGTGCCGCCGACGTTTCCCGAACCGACGATGCCGATTTTCGTTTTCCCGGCACCCGCCGCACGTAACGGCAGGCCGCTCACCGCCAGGGCAGCCCCGGCAACCACAAGGAATCCACGTCGATTCTGTTTCATGGCAATGCCTCCACCAGCTCGATCATCCGCTTTCTCATGGCCGCGTCCGGAAGCCGGCCCGTCGCGCCGCCCATGTTGTCGGCCATGTTGGCCGGCCGGCTGGTGGCCGGCGTGATGGCCGTCACCGCCGGATGGCTCGCCACGTACTTGAGGAAAAACTGCGCCCACGAGCTCGCGTCGAGCTCGCCGGCCCAGTCCGGCACCTTGCGTCCCGCCACGCGGCGCCAGAGGCGCGTGCGGCCGAAAGGCGCATAGACCAGGACGGCGATCCCCTTGTCCCGCGCGAGCGGCAGTATCGTCTCCTCGGCGTGACGCTCGTCGATCGCGTAATCCGTGCCGATGAAGTCGATCGGCTCGTTGCGCATGGTCTGCACCAGCTCGGCGTACTGGCCCTCGAAGGTGGTCGTCACCCCGATGTAGCGCACGCGGCCCTTCTCCTTGTACTCCCTGAGTAAGGGGAGCTGGGTGCGCAGGTCCCCCATGTTGTGGACCTGGATCAGATCGATCGCCGGCTTGCCGATTCTTCGGAAGGACGTTTCGAGCTGGCTGCGCGCCGCCGCCGCATCGGCCGCCCCGCCGCGTGCGACGTTGAGCTTGGTCGCCCAGAAAAGGCGTTTCGCGATCCCGAGGTCCTGGGCGATCCGACCGGCCACCTCCTCGGACGCCCCGTAGGCCGGCGCGGTGTCGAAGACCGTGCCGCCGAGCTCCGCCATTCGCCCGAGCACCGCTCGCAGCGCCGTGACGTCTTCGCTGCGCGCGACCTGCGCGAAGGTGGCCGAGCTGCCCAGGCCGACGATGGGCAGCCGCTCGCCGGTGGAGGGGATGGCCCGGGTGATGAGCTTGGCCTTGCCGGCCTGCGCGAGCACCGCCCGGGGATCGAGGGCCAGCATCCCGCCGGTGCCCGCCATGCGCTGCAGCCATTCACGACGCGTCGTCATGCAGGAGCTCCTTCAGTCCGTTCAGTGCCGCGAGCCCGCGCGCGCTGCGCGTAGCCCAGCCATATTCCGAGCGCCATCCATGCCGCCGCGAGCGGCACCGCGACGGACGCGAGCGCGGCCAATCCCATGCCCAGCCGTCCCAGCAGGCCCTCGGTCTGCGCGCCGACGACGTCGCCGGCGCGGTAGACGAACGTGTCGATGAACGCCTTCGCCTTGTACCGGTCGGCACGGGGAACGACGGTGAACAGCGTCTCGCGCGCGGGCCGCATGATGCCGCGCTGAACGGCGCGGAACGTCGCCTCGAACGCGATGAGCGCCGCAAGCGAGCCTGCGATCGCGAGACCGATGAAGCCCAGCGCGGCCGTGACCGGCAGCAGCGCCAGCGTCACCGACACGCCGAGCCGCTTCATGAGATGCCCGGTGACGATCGCCTGCAGGACGAGTGTCGCCACCTGCGTGATCATGTCGATGCGCGCGAAGGTCGCGGTGCGCATGTCGAGGTTGGACCCCAATGCAGCCACCATCTGCAGGCGCGTGAAATAGATAAAGGTAACCATGACTGCGAGGATCAGCACGTACGCGCAGATGGCGAGAAGATACGGCGATCGGAAGACCGCCTGCAATCCTTCCCACGCGGCTCCGCCGATCACCGCGTGCTCGGGCGACGCCGGCGCAGGTCCCGGCTCGAGCTGGTCCGAACGCAAGCGCGTGAGCCACCAGGCCGGACCCAGTGCCAGCACGAGGAACCCCGCCGCGACCAGCAGCAGGGCCGGCGTGCCGAGCGGCCCGGCGAGCCGGCCGGCGAGCCACGGGCCGAAAATCGCCCCCAGCGTTCCGCCCACGGCGATGGCACCGAAGAGGCGCTTGCTCTGCTCCAGCGAAAAGCGGTCCGCCATCAGCGCCCAGAACAGCATCGTGGCGAAGAGATTGAAGACGCTGAACCAGACGTAGAAGACCTGCCCGGTCCGCTCGCCGATGCTGGCCGGCGCCAGCACGAGCAACGCGTAGAACGCCAGCAGGCCGAAGGCGAAGAAGAGGTAGGTCGCGTTGATGAAGGCGAGGCGGCGGAACCGGCTCACCATCCAGCCGAACAACGGGTTGACGAGGAGGGTGACGATCACGGTACCGATGAAAAGCCACCGCAGCGCCTCGATGCCGCGCTGCATTCCCAGCGCCTCGCGCGCCGGCCGCACCACCATCAGCGCCGTGAGCACGCAGAAAAAGAACAGGCCGGCGACGAGGGCGGGCGCGACCTCCTCGCGTCGTATGTTCGCAAGACGCTGCAGGATGGCGGCGGTCATTGCTGGTCATGCCTCCAGGCCCCGGCGGGACGGCGATGCTGACATCTTGAGCGGCAGAGTTGAAGTACCCTATGCAAAAGGAGGTACATCATGACTCAGCCGATTCTCCAGGTCGATGAGGTTGTCGGGTAGTGAAGCTGACGCAGGCGCTGCCCGATCTCGTCTCCGACATGGAGATCGCGCTGGTCAACCTCGGACGCGGGGATCTCGTCAATCAGTTGAAGGAAGCGACCCTGGAGCGCTGGAACTACGACGACTTCATGGACGTCACCTACCTGCATCTCGCGCCGCAAGGCGCCGCGGATGCCGAAAGGCTGTCGCTCTACGACGAGCTGGGCGTCAGCCTGGACACCGACGAGCACGGGCGGCTCATCGGCATCGAGATCCTCGACGGAAAGCGGATCGCATCTCAGTTGGGGAATTCCGGCGGCTGACATTTTCCCGGCGCCGCCCCGCACGGCCGTAGAATCGCGCCGTGCCGCAACCGATCTACGTCACCGCCGACATCCGCCGCATCGAGCAGGCGGCCGGAACCGTCACGCCAACCTTGATGGAGCGAGCGGGCGCCGCCGCGGCGGAGCTCGCCGCGCGGCTCGCCTCGGAACGCGGCAAGGACATCCTGGTGCTCGCCGGCCCGGGCAACAACGGCGGCGACGCGCGGGTGGTCGCAAGGATCCTGAAAGAGAGCTTCTCCCGCGTGACGGTGGCGACGAATCCCTCGGAGATCCCGCAGGACGCGCACTGGGGCCTGGTGGTGGACGGCCTGTTCGGCATCGGGCTCGCGCGCAACATCGAGGGCGACTACGCGCGGCTCGTCGAGTTCGCCAACGCACAGAGCTGCCCCATCCTCTCGCTCGACATCCCGAGCGGCCTCGAATCGGACACCGGCCGCGTGCTCGGCCGCGCGGTGCGCGCGACGCACACCATCAGCTTCATCGCGCTCAAGCCCGGACTGCTCACGCTCGACGGCCCGGACCATTGCGGCGCGGTGAGCGTCGCCGATCTCGGCCTCGAGCTGAACAAGCTCGTTCGCACTTCCGCCTGGGTGGCGGGGCCCGAGCTCTTCTCCATGGTGCTCAAGCGCCGCCCGCGCAATTTCCACAAGGGACAGGCCGGTTCGCTCGCCATCCTCGGCGGCGCCTCGGGCATGGCGGGCGCCGCGCTGCTCGCGGGCCGCGCCGCGCTCAAGCTCGGCGCCGGGCGCGTCTACGTCGGGCTGCTCGATCACGAGGCGCCGGGCGTGGATCCCGGCGCGCCCGAGCTGATGCTGCGCCATCCCGACGACGCGCTCGGCCAGCAGCTCGACGCGATCGTCGTCGGCCCCGGCATCGGCCAGGGAGAGCGCGCGGAGACGCTAGTCGGCGCGGCGCTCGCGAGCGACATCCCGTGCGTGCTCGACGCGGACGCGCTCAACCTGGTCGCGGAAAACGACGACCTGCGCGGCGCCTGCGCGCGCCGTCGCGCAGAGACGCTGGCGACGCCCCATCCTGCCGAAGCGGCGAGGCTCTTGAAGCTCGACACCGCCGGGGTGCAGGCCGACCGCGTCGCGGCGGCAAGGCGCATCTCGAAAGAGCTCAACGCGCACGTCGTGCTGAAAGGAAACGGCAGCGTCATCGCGGCGCGCGACGGGCACTGGTTCGTCAACACCTCGGGCAATCCCGGCATGGCGAGCTCCGGCATGGGCGACGTGCTCGCCGGGATTCTCGGCGCGCTGCTCGCGCAGCGCTACTCGGGCGAGTCGGCGCTCGCGCTCGGCGTGCACCTGCACGGCGCCGCGGCCGACGAGCTGGCGCGCGCGGGCGCCGGGCCGGTCGGGCTCAGCGCCGGCGAGCTGATCGAACCCGCACGGCGGCTGTGGAATTCCTGGCTCGCGAGCGCCGGCTATTCGCAGCGGTAGAACGCCTCGCGCTGCTGCAGGCTGAGCGCTTCCAGGTCCCCGGGATCGCGCGCGCCCGCCGACAGGCGCCGCTCCAGCTCGGCGAGCCGCCGCTGCAGGCGCGCGGTCTTCGCATCGCGGTCGAGCGCCTCGAAACGCGCTCGCAGCTCCCTCGCCTCGCCGTCGCGCCTCTCGACCTCGGCCATCACGATCTCGCGCCGCAGCTTGCGCTTCTCGCAGTGCACCGGCTCGAGCTGCTTCGCGACGGCCATGAACTCCCGCGCCTCGGGGCTGAGCCCGGCGGACGGCAACGACCACAGAGCGAGCGCCACCGCAACCGCCGACCGCTTCAAGCGACCTTCATCCGCGCCTTCGGCTCGGGATAGGGATAGAGCATGTTGAGCGCCACCGACTGGCCGCTCGCCTGCACGATCCTCACGTGCTCGCGCCGCAGCTCCCGCGCGTGCCGCACGCCGCACGAGTGCGCGATCATGTCGATCTCGCGGTTCATGTTGTTGGCGTAGTTGGCGACGCGCAGGTATTTCTCCTCCACCACCAGCGCGCGCTGCAGGCGCTTGTTGTGCGTCGTCACCCCCGCCGGGCAGGTGTTCTGGTGGCAGCGCAGCGCCTGGATGCAGCCGAGCGAGAACATGAAGCCGCGCGCCGTGTTGACGAAGTCCGCGCCGACGCACAGCGCCCACGCGGCGCGCGCCGAGGTGACCAGCTTGCCCGAGGCGACCACGCGGATGCGCTGCTTGAGCTCCGTTTCGATCAGCGCGTCGACCACGCGCGGCAGCGCCTCGTTGATCGACAGGCCCATGTGGTCGGCGAGCGCCTGCGGCGCCGCCCCCGAACCGCCTTCGCCGCCGTCCACGACCAGGAAATCGGGCGCGCACTCGAGGCCGCGCCGGTGCACGGCCTCGGCCATCTCGTTCATGAAGCGCCACCCGCCCATCGCGGTCTTGACGCCGACCGGGCGGCCGGTGAGATCGCGGATCCACGCCACTTTGTCGAGCAGCTCGTTCATGTTGGAGATGTCGCGGTGGCGGTTCGGGCTGATCGAGTCGCGCCCTTCCGGGATGCCGCGGATGTGCGCGATCTCGGCCGTCACCTTGCGCCCGGGCAGGATGCCGCCCTTGCCGGGCTTGGCGCCCTGCGAGAGCTTGATCTCGAACGCTTTCACCACGCGCGAGAGCTCGAGCAGCCGGTCGGCCGAGAGATTGCCCTGCTCGTCGCGCGCGCCGTACTTGGCGGTGCCGATCTGCATGATCACGTCGCATCCGCCCTCGAGATGGTAGGGCGAGAGGCCGCCTTCGCCGGTAGCCATCCAGCAGCCCGCGATCGCCGCGCCGCGCGACAGCGAGCGCACCGCCGGTGCCGAGATCGCGCCGTAGCTCATGCCCGAGATGTTCACGATCGAGCGCACCTCGAACGGGTGCTGGCAGTAGCCCTCGCCGAGCGCGAGCGAGGGCGTCGGCAGCCGCTCTTCCTCGAGCACCGGGAACGGGTGGTTGACGAAGATCAGCGCGCCCGGCTGGTGCAGGTCGTAGGTCGAGCCGAAGCCGATGGTGCCGCCCTCGTTCTTCGCCAGGCGGTAGACCCAGGCGCGCGTCGAGCGGTTGAACGGCATCTCCTCGCGGTCGCCCGAGAAGAAGTACTGCCGGAAGTATTCGCCGAGCTGCTCGAAGAAGTAGCGCAGGTGCCCGACGACCGGGTAGTTGCGCAGCACCCCGTGCTTCTTCTGCGTGATGTCGCTGATGAAGAGGAACACCAGCACGGCGACGATCGCGAACGCGATCAGCGTGCCGATGCCGTAGGACAGGATGTCCCTGATCATGCGAGCCCCTCCCCCAGGGAGGGAATGATAGGCGAATCCCGCGCGCCGCGGCGCACTTCCATCCTGCCCGGGTGGCGCGTCAGCGCCGCCCCCGCGATCACGCGCGCAGCCGCTTCACCACGTCGTACACCTCGGCGGCGTGGCCGCGCGGAGTGACGCCGTAGGCCGCGTGGCGGATGACCCCCTTCTTGTCGATCACGAAGGTCGAGCGCACCAGGCACTCGCGCCGCACGCCCTCGTTCTCCTGCTCCTGCAGCACGCCGTACATGCGGCACACGTCGCCCTCGGGATCCGAGAGCAGCGAGATGGTGAGCCCGTGCTGGTCGCGGAACGTGGCGTGGGTGAGGCAGTCGTCGCGCGACACCCCGACCACCACGCAATCGTGCCTGCCGAACTGGTCCTCGTGATCGGAGAAGTCGGTCGCGACCAGGGTGCAGCCGGGAGTTCCGTCGCGCGGATAGAAATAGAGCACCACGTGCTTCTTGCCCTTGAACTCCGACAGGCTGACGGTCTGCATGTCGGCGTCGGGGAGAGCGAACGGCGGCGCTGGCTGACCCGGTTGCAACATTGTGCGCACGATTCTAATCCAGGTTTTTTTTGCCTTGGCAAGCGCCGCGCGCGCTTGGGCGCATTTGTAGTGGCAGCGCGACAGGGTCCGCGAAATATAATCGCCGCATGACGCAGCACCCGCTCGGCGGCTTGACAGCGCGCCAATTCCTGCGCCGCTTCTGGCAGAAGCGCCCGCTCTTCGTGCGCGGCGCGCTACCCGGATTCCGTGACATGCTCGACCAGCGGGCGCTTGCCGCGCTCGCCGCGCGCGGCGACGTCGAGTCGCGGCTGGTCGAGCGGCGCGGCGGCCGCTGGGAGCTGACGCACGGGCCGATCCCGCGCGAGCGGCTGCGGCGGACCGGGAATTTCGGCTGGACGCTGCTCGTGAGCGGGGTCAATCTGCACCTGCCCGGGGCCGAGCGCCTGCTGCGGCGCTTCGATTTCCTGCCGCAGGCGCGGCTGGACGACGTGATGGTGAGCTACGCCGCCCCGAGAGGCGGCGTCGGCCCGCACGCCGATTCGTACGACGTGTTCCTGGTGCAGGGCAGCGGGCGGCGGCTGTGGCGACTCGCCCGGCCCGGCCGGTTCCGGCTCGTCGAAGGAAGCCCGCTGCGCCAGATCGCCGGATTCCGCCCCGAGCAGGAATTCGTGGCGAAGCCGGGCGACCTGCTGTACCTGCCGCCCGGCTGGGGCCACGACGGCGTCGCGCTGGAGCCCTGCTTCACGTACTCCATCGGCCTGCGCGCGCCGCGCGGCGCCGAGCTCGGCGCCGCGTTCCTCGATTGGCTGCACGAGCGCGGGCTGCCCGACGCGACGTACCGGGATCCGGAACTCGCGCCTGCGACGCATCCGGCGCGAATTCCCCCTGACATGGTCGGCTTCGCCGCGCGCGCGCTCGGCCGCATCCGCTGGACGCGAAGCGACGTCGCGCGCTTCGCCGGCGAATACCTCAGCACGCCGAAGCCGCACGTCGTATTCCGCCGCAGCCGCGGCCGGCGGGCGCTTGCGCGCTGCGAGGTGCGGCTCGACCCGAAGACGCAGATGCTGTATTCGGGCCGGAGATTCTTCATCAACGGCGAGACGCTCAGCAACGTGGGGTCGCGCGACGCGCTTGCCTTGCGCGATCTCGCCGACCGAAGGCACCTGCACGGCGAGCGCCTTGCCCGGCCGCCGCTCGCCGGTCTAATCTACGAATGGCACCGGCTCGGCTACCTTCATCTGGAGAGACGCGAGTGAGCGAGACGACCGACAACCCGTCGCAGCAATCCCTGTACGAGCGCTTCGACAGCAACGCCGGCTTCCAGGGCGCCGTGGAGCGGCTGCTCGAGCAGGCGGGACGCGAGCTGCGCATCTTCGATCCGGACCTCGCGGCGCTGCGCGTGAACGACCCCGCGCGCATCGAGCGGCTGGAGCGGTTCCTGCTCGCCAGCCGCACGCGGCGCATCTACGTCGCCGTGCACCACACCGACCACATCACCAAGCAGTGCCCGCGCATGATGAGCCTGCTCGCGCGCTTCTCCCATGCGATCCAGATCAACCGCACGCACGACGAGATCTGCGAGCTGCAGGACGCGTTCCTGGTGCTCGACTCGATGCATTACGTGCGGCGGCCGGTGGCACGGTTCTCCCGCGGCGCGATCGGCCTGGGCGACGAGAACGAGGGGCTGGCGATGCGCGGCCGCTTCATGGAGATCTGGGCGGCGTCCTTTCCCGCGGTCTCGGGCACTACGGCAGGGCTCTAGCCCGGGGCGAACGCCTGCGAACCGCGCCCGTTCCGGGCGGTCCAATGGTTGTGGCGGGGCTATAATCCGCGCCGCCCGCTACCGACGGGCGAATCCAGTGAACCGCAGTCCATCCCCCACTCATGAGGCCAATCGAATGAACAAGTCGCTGTTGATCGCCGTCGCGGCAGCCTTCGCGCTTGCCGCTTGCGGCCAGGAAGCACCGAAGCCCGCGCCTGCGCCTGAGCCCAAGGTAGCGCCGGCCCCGGCCCCCGCGCCCGCTCCGGCACCCGAGATGAAGAAAGAGGAGCCGAAGGCCGAGGCGCCGAAGATGGAAGAAAAAAAGGACGAAGAGAAGAAGTAGCGCCTTATCTGAGCTCCCGCCACCCGAAGCCTTCTTCCTGGGTGGCGAGGCTCACCCAGCTTTCCTCGCATCCCATCGCCTGCGCGAGCGCCGCGCGCGCCAGCTCCGGGCGGTTGTTCTGCTGCGACAGGTGCGCGCCGACGAGGTGCCTGAGGCGCGAGCGGTCGAGCGCGCCGAGCAGCCGCCCGGTCGCGCCGTTGTCGAGATGACCCAGCGGCCCGGCGATGCGCTCCTTCAGCCACTTCGGGTAGCCGCCCTTCCACAGCATCTCGAGGTCGTGGTTGCACTCGAGCACCAGCGCCTCGCAGCCCGAGAGCATGCTCTCGACGTGGGCGGTCGGGGCGCCGAGGTCGGTGAGCACGCCGAGCCTGAAGGCGCCGTCGGAGAGCAGGTACTGCACCGGCTCGCGCGCGTCGTGCGGGACGGCGAATGGCCGCACTTCGAGATCGCCCACGGAGATCGCCTCGCGCCCCTGCACGATGCGAGTCGCGACTCCGTTCGCGGCCTTGCCCTCTTCGCGCAACGCGCCGAGCGTCCCCTGCGTCAGGTAGACGGGCAGCCGGTGCGCCGCGGCGAAAGCGAACGCGCCGCTCGAGTGGTCTTCGTGCTCGTGGGTGACGAGGATCGCGCTGAGGTCCTCCGGCGCGAGGCCGAGCCGGCCGAGGCGCCTTTCGGTCTCGCGCGGCGCGAGCCCGCAGTCGAGCAGCACGCGCGTGCGGCCGGACTCGGCCACCAGGCAGTTGCCCTTGCTGCCGCTCGCGAGCGATGCGAAGCGCAGCAAGCGGCTATTTCAGCTGCTCGTGCAGCAGCGCGAGGATGCGCCGCGTCGTCGCCGAGCTTTCCGGGCCGCCGTCCTTGTTGAGCACCTGGACCTGGCTGCCGTCGGCGTCCTGCTTCACCAGCACGCGGTACTGCTCGGCCTTGACCTTTGGATCGCTCGAGCGCCAGAACGCGAGGCGCGACAGCAGCCCGGGCTTGTCGCGGTCCTTCCTTTCCATGTCCGCCTCGGGGTCGGCGTAGCGCACGAAGTACATTCCCTTCTGCCGGTCGCGGTCCTCGACCGTGAAGCCCACGCGATCGAGCGCGAGGCCGACGCGCCGCCAGGCGCGGTCGAAGGGCTCGAATACCCGCAGCGTCTCGGCGCCGTCGCCGCCCTTCTTCAGCTCCGCGCGCAGCTGCATCGTGGTGCCGGCCGAAGCGAGCTGCCTGGCTTTTTCCTCCTGCCCGCCGAGCCGCACCATCAGCCTGCGCAGGAACTCGGCCTCCAGCCCCGGATCGGTATCGCGCGCCTTCCAGGCCGTGCGGTCCTCGTTGGGAGAGGTGAACACCTCTTCCATGCCGCGGTGGCTGACGTAGATCTCGGTGCCCTTGCCGTCGGGCGTGCGCTCCAGGCGCGTGCGGAACTTGTCGCGCTCCGAGGTCGACCACAGCTGATCGAGCACCTTGCCGAGCGTCTCGCGGATGAAGTCCTGAGGGATCTTGGCGCGGTTCTCCGCCCAGTCGGTCTCCATCACGCCTGCTTCGGGCACCTCGACCTTGATGAGAAAGCCGTTCTCCTGCCAGAAATCCTTCACCAGCGGCCACAGCTTCTCGGGAGGCTGCTGCACCACCAGCCAGCGCTGCGTGCCCGAGCGCTCGATGCGCATCTCCTCGACCTGCGGCAGCACCGAGGTGTTGCCGGTTTTCGCCTGCTCCCTGCGCTCGGCCTGGTAGCCGGAGAACGTCGCGGTGGAGCGGCCGGTCTCCGGAACGACATAGCGGTTGTCGCGCGCCGGCGAAGTGAGGTCGGGCGGGATCTCCAGCGGCGGCAGCGTGCCCGCGGACTTGTAGTCGATCTTCGGGCCCGCGAGCGTATCCTGAATCGTGCTGCAGCCGCCGAGCGCCGCAGCCGCCGCGAGCGCGATCGCGGTGAGACCCAGCCGCGTCATGCCCTGCCCTCCACGACGCGCAGCCCGGGGAGCGCGATGCCGGCCTCGTGCAGCGCCTCGCGCAGGCCCTGGTGGAACTTGTCCGACAGGGGCGACAGCGGCAGCCGCAGCCCCGGCTCGATCAACCCCATCTCCGCGAGCGCCCACTTGACCGGGATCGGGTTTGCCTCTGCGAACAGCCTTTGGTGCAACGGCAGCAGCTTCAGGTTGATTTCGCGCGCCTTCTTCACGTCGCCGACCAGCGCCGCGGCGCACATCTGGCGCATCAGCTTGGGGGCGACGTTGGCAGTGACCGAGATCACGCCGTGGCCGCCGAGCAGGATCAGCGCAGCCGCGGTCGAGTCCTCGCCGCTGTAGATCGCGAAATTGCGCGGCGCGCGCCGGATGAGGTCGGTGCCGCGCTCGATGCTGGCGGTGGCGTCCTTGATGCCGATGATGCCCGGCACCTGCGCGAGGCGCAGCACCGTGTCGTTGTGCAAGTCCGCGACGGTGCGGCCGGGAACGTTGTACAGGATCATCGGCAGATCGACCGATTCCGCGATCTTGCGGAAGTGGCGGTACAGCCCTTCCTGAGTCGGCTTGTTGTAGTAGGGCACGACCGACAGGCACGCGGTGGCGCCCGCTTTCTTCGCCGATTCGGTGAGCTCGATCGCCTCGGCCGTCGAGTTGCCGCCGGTGCCGGCGACGATCGGGATGCGCCCTTTCGCGTGCGCGACCGCGAGCCGGATCAGCTCCTTGTGCTCGTGGAAGTCCACGGTCGGCGATTCGCCGGTGGTGCCGACCACCACGATGCCGTCGGTGCCCTCGGAGACGTGCCAGTCGATCAGGGCCTCGAAGCGCGTGTGGTCGAGCCGCCCGTCCTCGTGCATCGGGGTGACGATCGCGACCAGGCTGCCGGTGATCATGAGCTGCTCCGGATCATGCGAGGATTTTAGCCGTTTCGGTGCTCCCGCGCAGGGCGCAGAGGCGCTGGATCACCGCTTGCTTCGGGCGCTCGACGCGCCCCTGCTCGAACGCCACCACCGCCAGTTCCCGGAACGCTTCCAGAAGCTCCCCCGGCCGCAGCAGGAATTCCGGATTGGACGGCCTGCCGCAGCGTTCGTTCCCGGCCATGAAGGTCTCGTAGATGAGAATGCCCTCGGGCGCGAGCGATGCGGCAAGACGAGCCAAGAGCGGCCGGTAAAGGTAGTTGGTGACCACGACGCCCTCGAAGCGCTCGCCGTCCAAGGGCCACGGCATGCCGCCTTCGAGGTCCGCCTGCACGAACCGGATGCCCGGCCCGAAAGGCGATTGCGGCGGGTCGCGGTCGACAGCGACCACTGCCAGCCCGCGCGCGGCGAAAAAACGCGCGTGCCGCCCCTCGCCGCAGGCCAGGTCGAGCACCCTCCCCTTCGCAATGAGCGGCGCCCAGCGCGCGACCCACGCCGAAGGCGCGAGAATGCCGTGTCCCGCCTGCCCAGCCATTCGACCGAGTCTAATCCATGCCCACCGAATCCATCCGCTTTCCCGGCGCCCAGGGCGGCAGCCTCGCCGCCCGCCTCGACCTTCCCGCCGGCGAGCCGCGCGCGTACGCCCTGTTCGCGCACTGCTTCACCTGCTCGAAGGAGAGCAAGGCCGCGGCTTACGTCGCCCATGCGCTCGCCGGTCACGGCATCGCCACGCTGCGCTTCGACTTCGCCGCCCTTGAGTTCTCCTCGAACATCGACGACCTGATCGCCGCCGCGGACTGGCTGCGCGCGAATCGCGCCGCCCCGCAGATCCTGGTCGGCCACAGCCTCGGCGGCGCCGCGGTGCTCGCCGCCGCCGCGCGCATACCGGAAGCCCGCGCCGTCGCGACCATCGGCGCGCCCTTCGAGCCGAGCCACGTCTCGCGCCTGATCGTCGACAAGGAAAGGGTCGCCGCCGAGGGCGTGGCGCAGGTCGACATCGGCGGCCGGCCGTTCACCATCCGCAAACAGTTCCTGGAGGACCTCGAGCGCCAGGACCCGGCGAAGACGATCGGCGCGCTGGGAAAGGCGCTGCTGGTCCTGCACTCGCCGCGCGACGCGATCGTGAATATCGACAACGCCGCGAAGATCTTCATGGCGGCGAAGCATCCGAAGAGCTTCGTCTCGCTCGACGATGCCGACCATCTTCTGAGCCGCGCCGAGGACGCTTCCTACGCGGCCGGGGTGCTCGCCGCGTGGGCGTCGCGCTATCTGGAAGCGAACGAAGCGCGCATCGAGCCGGTCGCCGGCGTGCGCGTGGTCGAGTCGGGCGACGGTCGGTTCGCGCAGGACGTGGTTGCTGGTCGCCACCGTTTGCGCGCCGACGAGCCGGTGGCGGCGGGCGGAAACGATTCGGGGCCGGGACCGTACGATCTGCTGCTCGCCGCGCTCGGCGCCTGCACGGCGATGACCGTGCGCATGTACGCGAATGTGAAGAAGCTGCCGCTGGAGCGCGTGTCCGTGGATCTCGCGCACCGGAAGGTTCATGCCGAGGACTGCGCCGAATGCGAAACGAGAGAAGGCCATGTCGACCGCATCGAGCGCGCGATCACGCTGGAGGGGCCGCTCGACGAAGCGCAGCGCGCGAAGCTGCTCGAGATCGCCAACAAGTGCCCGGTGCATCGCACCCTGCGCTCGGAGGTGGTGGTGGCGACGCGGCTTTCGGGGTAGCTGGTTTTTTTGCTTCTATCCGATCTCGCGACTTCCGGCCGCCTTTGCCGGAAGTCGCGAGACATTGGGGCGGTCGCTTTTCCGCGAATGCCTTCGCTATGCGACGGCACCAGGGTCTCGTCAAAACCCCGGCGCGCAGAGCACGAAGTTGGCGAACTCGATGAGCATGCCGGGCCGCAGGTAGGCCGTGAACGCTGCGGCGGCCGCGAAGGCGATGAGCGCGACCGCGGCGCCCTTCAGCCAGAGCTTCGCGTTCGCGCTCATGCCGGCGCCGGGATCGGTCTTCGTTCCGAGAGCGGCTTCTCGTTGACCGGGATGTTCACCAGCGCAGCGAACACCCCGAGGCCGATCGAGATCGCCATTGCCCCGGTGTAGGAGCCGGTGGTGTCGTAGAGGTAACCCGCGAGCCAGATGCCGGTGAAGCTGCCGATCTGGTGGCCGAAGAACACCACGCCGGTGAGCGTCGCCATGTAGCGCAGGCCGAAGATCTGGCCCACCAGCCCGTTGGTGAGCGGCACGGTCGAGAGCCACAGCAGCCCCATGCCGATGGCGAACGTATAAAGGGTGGTCGGCGTGAGCGGGAACGAGATCAGGAACAGGATCAGCAGCCCGCGCAGCACATAGATCGCCGCGAGCAGGTATTTCTTGCTGAAGCGGCCGCCCAGCCAGCCGGAGACGAACGAGCCGATGGTGTTGAACAGCCCGATCAGCGCGAGCGCGGTCATGCCGTGCTCGGGCTTGAGGCCCTGGTCGGTGACGAACGCCGGCAGGTGCACGGTGAACATGAGGAGCTGGAAGCCGCACACGAAGAAGCCCCAGAACAGCAGGTGGAAGCTCCTGTCGCGCATCGCCTCGCCGAGCGCACCGCGGAGCGACTGCGATCCGAGGGCCGCAGGCGCCGGGCGCCCCGCCTGCGTGAACGCGAGCGGCACGATCAGCGCGGTGATCGCGGCAAGGCCCACCAGCGCCATCTGCCAGTCGAAGCGCGAAATGAACAGCTGCGCCACCGGCAGCAGCGCGAACTGGCCGAAGGAGCCGGCCGCGGTGGCGATGCCGAGCGCGGTGCTGCGCTTCTCGGGCGCAGCGACGCGCGCGATCACCGCGAGCACCACGCCGAACGTGGCGCCGGAAAGCGCCAGCCCGATCAGCACGCCCGAGCCGAGGTACAGCGTGAGCGGCGTGTCGGAAAACGCCATCGCGACCAGGCCGAGGACGTAGAGCGCGCCGCAGATCGCCACCACGCGGCCGGCGCCGTAGCGGTCGGCCAGGCCGCCGGCGAACGCGCTGAGCGCGCCCCACAGCAGGTTCTGGATCGCCATCGCGATCGAGAACACCTCCCTGCCCCAGCCGAACTCGAGGCTCATCGGCTGCAGGAACAGCCCGAAGCTCGCGCGCACGCCGAAGCCGATGCTCAGGATGATCGAGCCGCAGGCGAGCACCATCGCGGGAGTGCGCAGGGATCGCAGGTTCATGGCGGCGAGTGTACCTTCTCCACCATCGGCAGCTTGCAGGCGAGGATCGCGTTTCGCAGCGCCTCGATCGCCTCGGGCCGCGGGAAGCTGCGCCGCCAGGCGAGCACCACGCGCCGCGTCGGTACCGGCTTGGCGAACGGCAGGATGCGGATGAGCTCGCTCCTGCCCGCCGCGCCGTCGACCGAGGTCGCCGGCAGCACCGTGATGCCGACCCCGCCCGCCACCATGTGGCGGATGGTCTCCAGCGAGCCGCCTTCCACCGTGCGCGCGATCGGGCTGCGCTCGCGCGATTTCGTCACATGGCAGATTTCGAGCACGTGGTCGCGGAAGCAGTGGCCTTCACCGAGCAGCAGCAGGCTCTCCCTGGTCAGCTCCTCGGCGGTGATGCGCTTCCTCGATTCCCAGGCGTGGCCCTTGGGCACCGCGACCAGGAACGGCTCGTCGTACACCGCCCGGGTCGCGATCCCGGGCTCGGCGAAGGGCAGCGCGACCACGATCACGTCCACCTCGCCGCTCTTCAGCATCCCGGCGAGGCGGTGCGTGAAGTTCTCCTGGATGAGGAGCTGCATCGCGGGCGCGGCGCGGCGCAGGATCGGGATCAGCTTCGGCAGCAGGTAGGGGCCGATGGTGTAGATCGCTCCCAGGCGCAGCGGTCCCGCGAGCGGATCGCGCCCCGCGGCGGCGATGTCCTTGATGCGCGAGGCCTCCTCGAGCACGCGCTGCGCCTGCTCGACGATCTTCTGACCGGCGGGAGTGACCGTCATCTCGCCGGGCCCGCGCTCGAACAGCTGCACGCCCAGCTCCTCCTCGAGCTTCTTCACCGCCACCGAGAGAGTCGGCTGCGACACGAAGCAGGCTTCCGCCGCGCGGCCGAAGTGGCGCTCGCGCGCCACCGCGACGATGTAGCGCAGCTCGGTGAGCGTCATTTCGCGGGGTTTTTGCCCCTGGCGAGGAAGTAGAGCGGGATGCCGAGCGCCATGACGACCAGGCCCGCGAGCACGAGATTGCCGAACTTGGGGCCGAAGTCGGGATTGCGGATGTAGTCGATGCTCGAGTACAGCATGTAGGCGCACGTCGCGACGAATGCAATCGGCACCAGCGGATAGAGCGGCACCCGGAACGCCGGCGGCTCGGACGCATTCAGCCTGAACACGAACAGGGTGATCCCGGTGAGCAGGAAGAAAGTCCAGAACACGGGCGCGGTGTACGCCACCATGGCGCTGAAGCCGTCGGGCGTCGTGGCGCTGGCGGCGACCAGCGCGAGCGCGACCGCCCCCTGCAGCAGCAGCGCGTTCGCCGGGGTGCTGCCTCTCTCTCGCCAGCGGCCGAGGGCGCGGAAAAAACCGAAGTCGCGCCCCAGCGCATAGTTGGTGCGCGCGCCGGTGAAGATCGCCGCGTTCATCGTGGTGAGCGCCGAGATGCAGACGATGAGCGCGATCAGCACCGCGGCCTTGCCGCCCACCGCCAGCCGCACCGCGTCGGCCGCCACCGCCTTGGATTCCTTCATCCCGGCGAGGCCGAGCGCCGAGAGGTAGCCGAAGTTGACCAGCAGGTACAGCGCCGTGACGACCACGATGCCCCAGACCAGGATGCGGATCATGTTGCGGCGCGCGTCGCGCACCTCGCCCGCGATGTATGCCGCCTCGTTCCAGCCGCCGTAGGTGAGCAGCACGAAGATCATCGCCAGGCCGAGCGAGCCGGCGCCGCCCGCGGCGGCCGCCGGCTTCTCCGGCGCGCCTGCGAGCAGGCCGGCGATGCCGATGAACAGCAGCCCGGCGAACAGCAGCGTCTGCATGATCTTCTGCAGCGTCTTGGACTCGACCGTGCCGGCGAGGTTGAGCAGCGTGAGCGCGACCACGCCGAGCGCGGCGTAGATCGCGGCGCTCCGCTCGCCCAGGCGCAGCATCTCGGAGGCGTAGTCGCCGAAGACGAACGCCACCGCGGCGATCGCGCCGGTCTGGATCACGGTCATGCGCGACCAGGCGAACACGAACCCGACGCCTCTGCCCATGCCGCGGGTGAGGAACGCGTACTCGCCGCCCGTCTCCGGGTAGCGCGCCGACAGCTCGGCGTAGACCAGCGCTCCGCACAGCGAGACCACGCCGCCGGCGAGCCACACCAGCATGAACCCCGCCGCGTCCGGCGTGTTGCCGGCCACGATCGAGGGCGCCTTGAAGATCCCGGCGCCGATCACCATGCCGCACAGAAGAACGATGCCGTCAGAGACCGACAGCAGCTGCTTCGGCGCCCCGCTCACCGCGCCCTGGTCGCGCTCCATGGCATCGTCCTCGTCTCTTCTCCGTCCGAAATCTGCACTTCGCCCGTGATGCGGTAATCCTCCACCGTGCCGCGGAACAGGTGGTTCCAGGCGCGCTCGCCGACCACGCCGGTCACCACCAGGCGGATCTCCTCGCCGCGCAGCCGCGTGCCGCGCACCGCCTGCGCGCGCCCGCCGGCGAGCGCGCTCACTTCGAGCAGCTGGTATTTCTGCGCAATGCGGAACTCCCACGGCCCGCCGTGGCCGGGCAGCCTGCTCTGCCAGGTCCCGCGCACATCTGCGGGAACGACGAAAAGGTACACGCGCGAGCGGCCGAGCGGCCCGACCACCTTCTCGGCCACGCTCAGCTCGATCATCTCGTCGTGCGGCCACGGCCCCATGTCGTAGTCGTGGGTGACCACGCGCGCGCCCGGCCGCAGCTGCTCGAGCAGGCGCGGCATGATCTTCAGGTTGACCTCCGGAAGGAGGTACGCGGTGACGATGTCCGCTCCCCTCAGGTTGGTCTCGTAGAGGTCCTGCACTTCGAAGCGCGCGAGGCTCTCGACGCCCGCCTTGCGCGCGTTGCCGCGCGCCAGCTCGACCAGGCGCGGCTCGATGTCCACGCCCAGGCCGCGCGTGCCGAAGCGTTTCGCCGCCTCGATCACGATCCTGCCGTCGCCCGAGCCGAGGTCGATGAGGTAGTCGCCCTTGCGCGGCTCGGCGAGCCTCAGCATGCGGTCCACGACTTCGGCCGGCGACACCACGTAAGGCGTGGTGCCGTCGTCCCAGGCCCAGGTCTGCGCGAGCGCCGCGGCAGAGATCGCGCAGGCGGCGGCAAAGAGGAAGAGGCGGAGGATCAAGCGGGTAAAATCGCGGCGCGCGCCCCGGTAGCTCAGTGGATAGAGCAGCCCCCTCCTAAGGGGCAGGTCGCACGTTCGATTCGTGTCCGGGGTGCCAATCGGTTCCAGCGGCGATGTTAGCGTAGTTTTTCCTGCTCGCGCTTGCGCAGCTCGTTGCGCTGCACCTTGCCGGTGGTGGTCATCGGAAGCTCGCCGATGAACTCGATCTCGCGCGGGTACTCGTAGGGCGCCAGCCGCCCGCGCACGTGCTTCCGGAT
>Ga0209342_10000215_pt1 | contig 64752 bp, 93 predicted proteins | sample RifCSP16_2_FD_184023 | JGI IMG/M metagenome (GOLD analysis project Ga0209342, IMG submission 184023) | Soil microbial communities from Rifle, Colorado - Rifle CSP2_sed 16_2 (SPAdes) (version 2) | ecosystem: Environmental > Terrestrial > Deep subsurface > Rock core/Sediment | place: Rifle... | reverse complement strand
GCCTACTTCTATACCCGTGATGAAGCCATTTTCGCTCACCTTAATGCTAATCAGCAGGCATTCATGGAATTCCAGAAAATTCACCTTGAGGAAATGAAGGAGGCGATTGCCCAACTGGGTTCAGCCAACGCCAATCTCGTCCAGGCTTTCCTTGAAGGTATCCGACTTCTAGTGGTCAATCAACAAAGCCAGCAAGTGCAGGTGAATGTCTTGGGGACAGTCCCACAGGAACAATTCACCCCTAGACCCCGAAGCGAGATTGAAGAATTCAAGGCTGACCAACTTCAAATTACCACTGCCACCAAAAGCGCCGACGAACACCCCGATTGGAATGCGCACATCTCAATGGCGAAGCTATTAGGAAAGTATGACCATTTGCCACCAGAAATGATACAATATGGACAAAAGGTAGGTATGCTACCTGACTCGCTTCCTGGTGGTTTGAAGAAGATGGACGTTCCACAACTTGAACCCCCAAGCGAAGATGAGTTCAATGACTTGGAGATTTAATATGAAAAGCTACGTTGGTCTAGGGATCATGCACTACCCAAATGCCCTTGAGGTTGCCACAGAGGTGAATCGCTTAGGGTGTACTGTAGCAAAGTCTTTGGGCAATGCTGGATATTTAGATGAAATTGCCAAGCAAGTACCCCCAACCACTAAACTAATTGAGAGATGTTGGTGGGGCGTTTCAGGCAGTGGCGATAATCCCGATCAGTTCGTAACTTACACAAACCCCCAGGACGGGGTAGAAACCTGGCTCAATTGGGTAAGGGGCGATATTGCCACCTTATCTATCTCTAGTCATGTAAACCAGTTCTATGTAGAAGGTCATAACGAAATCGGGAACATCCGTCAGTATTATGATTTTGAAGCTGCGCGGGCGAGAACCCTAAGAGATCGCTATGGGCTGAAGTCCGTTGTTCTGAATACTGCCGTAGGCAATGACCGCAATTGGCAATGGGCAAAAGAAAGCGGACTACTAGATGCCATTCGAGATACCGATAGCCTTATTGGTTATCATGGCTATGCTGGAATGATGATTAATCTCTGGCACGGCATGGCGCAAGCAATCAGTTCTCCCAATGATTACAAGTTGCTGAAACCTCCCCAGTGGTATCGTGAAAACAGGTCCATTCTCGGACCCGAAGTAATGGATTCATGGTTAACCTTTCGCTTTGTGAGAGACCACGAAACCCTGAAGCAAATGGGGTATGGCGATTTGAAGTTTGTCCTTACCGAGTTGGGCATTGACAATGCCGGACGTGAAACCTATACGCTCTATACTGGCGGTCAGGGAAGACGGTCATGGCGCACTTGGGGAGAAGATTGGTCGCGCCTTGGTTTTGGCAATGACCCCAAACAGGTCTATGCCGAAGAATTAAAATACGCACATGACCAGATGGAAACCTACAAGGACTTCTGTGTAGGCGGCGCGGTATTTACCTATGGGTCTGATCCAAATTCGGATTGGGCAGCTTTCGACATTCGCGGCACTAGCGTTTTAGACAAGTATGCCGCCCTATTGGTTACGGATATACCACCAAAAGAGCCTGAGACCCCACCTGTGGTGATTGTAGAGCCTCCGGTAGTCACCCCTACAGAACCAATAGAGGAACCGCCAGTGGTAACACCCTCTGTTCCTCCTGTGGTTCAACCCGAAATTATGCAAGCCTTCATCACGGCAATCAGCAATATGTCTGCCATGATGGTTCAGCTTGCAGTTGTGTTAGAGAAGCTCACCCTTCTCTTGGATAAAATGAATAAGGAATAAACCAATAAAATAGGAGAGTGAAAATGTCAGATATTATCAAGGGATTGCCATTTTACTATCTTCTCATGGCAATTCCGTTTGCGTTTTTTGTCGTAAAATCGGAAGAGGAAATTAAAACTTTTATGCGATATACGTATCGCCCCCCGCTCAGACCCAAAACCATTTTGGGAATGCTGTTCCTAGTGTGTGTATTCTCGCCGTATATAATTCCCGCACTTCCTTTCGTTGGCGCAGTATATTCTGTGCAATTGTTCTGGAAGTGGATTTGGGATTACAGCCATTAACCATAAGGAGAGTAAATATAATGTTGCTTAAGGTTGTAGTGGCCACTTGCTATGGACTTACCGCAATTGTGTGGATCGCGTCCCAAGATGCAAATGTGGGTATTGCGATGTTGAATTTGCTCAGTCTCTATATTTTCATTACGATTGACCATAAGGAGAAGAAAAATGGATAAGGCAGTTAAGACAAAACTACATAAGATTTTCTTTCGGCAACAACGCACCGAAATTACTACCGATAAGGGCGCGAAGAAAACTCTCATCATTGAGTGCAATGCGTATATTGGTCACATGCCCGAAAACATTCGGGCGTGGCGTCAACATGACCTATTCGTAATTGGGGAAGTAAAGTCTTACACGCGCTCCGCCCTCTCGGAAGCGAAAGACAACCTTTTCAATCACCCTTTCGCATTTTTTGTAACCAATAAAACGGAAGGTTTTGTAACTCGCGCCTATTTAGAAGTTGCACTGAATGACCATCTCATTCCCTTGTGGAATACTTTCACATCCCAGAAATCAGAACCACAAGAAGATGCGCTGGCTACACAGACCCTAGAACCGATAGAGGAAGCTGAGGTCGTTCTTAGAGAACTTAACCTGAAAACAGGCACAAAATGAAGCCCATCATCCACCAATACGGATACTACGGAAAAGGCGAGTCCGATCTTAAGGAATTATTCAAGTGGTTAACCCTGAATAACGGACTCTTGTTGGACATTCGCACAACCGCCAAGTCCCAATGGTTGCCCCATTGGAACAAGAAGCAACTTGTGGAGGCATTGCCCTCGATGTATGCCCATTTACCTGAGTGGGGCAATGTGAACTACCGCGAAAAAGGGACCATCAAAATTGCCAATCCCTCTATGGGTCTTGCAAAATTTGAAAGATTACTTGAGGATAACAGTCCCCGCGCTCACATAGTGGTCATGTGCGCATGTAAGTATTACGACAAATGTCACCGCAAGGTCATTCTGAATTTTCTCGCCTCTAAGGGTTATGTAATTGATATTGAACCCATTCTGTAATACACTTAGGCGAACGTTAACGTTCACTTAAGTGGAGCAATAAAATGTTGAAGAAATTTAAGTTCGCACTCGTAGCATTGGTACTCCCTGTGCTATTTGCTTTTCCTGTGGTCGCTTTGGCTCAAGGCGATGATGAACCCCCAGTGGTTGTACAACCTCCGATCATTGTTGTTCCCGACGAACCCTCTCCTGTAGAGAATGTGGTGGTCCGTTTGGCAAATCTGATTGAAAACATGCTCGCGGCTGGCGTGGTCATCAAAATTGGTGTGGAATTTGTGAAGTCTGGTGCCCGCGCTTATGGCTTTGACGAAAACACTAAGGGATACGGCTTCCTGATTCGCCTTCTGGTTTTCGTGGTGGCAGTTGGTTACGCGGTTTCTCGCCAAGTCAATCTGCTAACCGAATTCCCCGAACTGCTTGGATACGGCTCTGATCTGACCTTCTACGTTGCCTCTGGTTTCTTGGTGGCAGGTGGCTCTTTCGCCGTACACGAGCTTACTGTGTTAGCTTCCATCTTGCGTAAGGGAACCACCAAGGCGTAGAATAACCCAGACCCTTTCTAAACAAGACACATTGCCCCTTCACAGGGGCTTTGTGGTTTGTTACCATAAGGAGTAGGCTTCTCAACAGCTATCTATACTCCAACTAAAATATGAAACGGACTTCAAGGGCTTGCCAGCCCTTTGTTGTTTTTGTTATACTAGGATTACATTTTTCTTTCCCTCCTATAAACTAAGAGAAATTACCTGCCCCTAACGCTCCCCACTCTCCGGCGAAAGGGACTTTTCATTTACAGAGAGGTGATCTATAATGGTCTTTAACTGTGATAGCTCACCTCAATGGTGATAACAGATAAACGCAAAAACCGCTCGATGGCGGGATGCGTAAAATCCAAGTTTGTCGATACGGATTATACCAACAGGAGCCTCAAAAAACCATGAATAAATATGATGCGATAAGCAAATTGATTCAGTCTATTTGCAAATTAGGTTCTGATAGAAACGCCCAAAATCTAGAAAACACCAAATCTTTATTTGCGCAATTGTCACTACAATTTAGACATGACCCCCAAACATTTAGAAAACTCATTACATTGGTTTATTTCGACCAAATAATGTCCATTAACGAAATGGCGTGTTCGATTGGAGTTCATGGTTCCGAAATTGAACCATTGGTGGGTGATTATTTCACTTCCGAATGCTTGTCGTGCCAAGAAGACATTTACTTTTTTGCAGATTCTATAGAAGCAAGAGATAAATTTTGGAATGATCACGAAAATTTTGAGAACAACGGCGAACCAGAAATCACGGAATATTTAATCCATCACGCACGAGAACACTTTTGCGATATTTGTTGGGCAGAAATTGCCGATAAATGGTATATGTCCCATTTAGACAAAGAGCAATTGGACTACATTAAAGAATTGAGAACAATGCCATATCAAGAGTATCTCAAGACTGATCATTGGCAAGATTGTAGAAAACAAGCAATTAAAAGAGCAAAACACCGCTGCCAATTGTGTAACTCTAGGACAAAACTGAATGTTCATCACCGCACTTATGAGCGGAGAGGTCACGAAAGAGATGATGATCTAATTACTTTGTGCGAATCATGCCATTCAATTTTTCACCAAGCATCAAAATTAGCAAAGAGATAAGCAATGACTAATCAAGAGACAATCAAATCAATAATGGTATCTTTTTCTGGGCAAGCTAACATTATCGTTATTCCCAGAATCTATATCGTCATCTGTGAATACGATCACCGAATGGCGTCCTTCTTAAATCAATGTATTTACTGGTCAGATCGTAGCACAATGGGGAATGGGTGGTTTGCCAAAAGCCAAAAAGAATGGTTTGATGAATTGGCAATTCCTCGTGACGCCGTAATGCGTATTACCCAACAGCTAAAAAGCAAGGGATGGATTCAGACCCAAAAGAAGATGTTTAAGGGCGCTCCGACCACTCATTATCGTCCAATAATGGAAAAGATAATCGATGCCATTTCGACAGAAATTAATAACCGATTGTCGGGAAATGCCACAAACGATTGTGGTGAAACGCCACAAACGATTGTCGGGAATCCCGACGCTCTTCTATATACAGAGAATACATCAGAGAATACAGACAAAGATTACATTAATGATCACCCTCAACTTCCTAATGGTGATTACCAAATTGAGCAGGTACAATTAATCTCAGAGGAATGTATGAATGAAACAAATTACACCAAGAATACATTTTCTGGACTAAAACCAATAGGAATTAATGGGGATAGTTCTCAAATTCAACCCACAAGGCGTTCGGGCAAATATAAAGCAGGCAATTTCTCGAATTTGGAAAAGATGATTTTGCGGTTAGCCGTTGCCAGTCGATTAGAATGGAAACATGCTGATAAGCTCCTTATGGTGACAGATTACGATACGACAAAAAAGGAACACGTCACCATTAACCTTAATATCCTATATGACGAGTGCGAAGAATACAGAACATTTGTAGAACAAGTTGTTAAGCCAAAAGTATTAAAGATGCGCCATAAAGAAAGTGGGCGCGTGGGTCACGACAAGTTTATAGATCAACTTGTGAGAGACACAACTCGCTTTAGTGGTTTACAACGTTACCTTCAGGGTCAAGAACGAGAAGAACTGTTTATGAGTGTAGAGGATGCGTTTGCAGAATGAGCGAAGAGAGTTTTTTCAGAAAAGATTTCTTGGATTTCTTAGAGGAACTTGTCCATCTAGGGATTTCTGTCCCTGACATGGTAGATGAATACCTTGTCTCTAGGTGCCACTTGGTTGATCACATGACACCCAAAGGACAGGTAGAAGCCAGTAAATTGCCTAAAACCACCAGGGTATTACAAGAATGGCATGAATTCAGGGATGCGTGGATGGTTAAGGACTTGTCGAATCTTTTTTCTAAAGACAATTGTGTTCGCGTCCTTGAAATGCGTACCCCCTGTAGTCCGCCTGACGATTTTTATGATAGTGAAGACCCATCTGAGGACAGTCCCACAGACCGTAAAATAGAATTAGGAGAAAGTAAACATGAATGAATCTGATAAAGCAAACGCTACTAATTGGTATCACGTTCTTTATGATCCCGATGATCCGATGCCTTTCCAATTGCGCGATGCGCGTTCTACCGTTATCGTTAGAAGCGCCACAACCCTTGAGGAACTAGGCAAATTGTTTGCTGAGCAAGCTGCGCTTGACCTCGATCTCGATCATCAGCGTGAAATCGCCATGCTAAAAGAGGAACTTGCCGAATTAGATGAACGACAGTCTGTTGCTCTAATGCGGTTAGATGAGTTAACCCTTAAGGGTAAATAAAAACTCCACATCTGTGGAATCCTTGAACACTGTCGTTTATCGTACCTTCAAGGGTGAGTATACCAAATTGACCCTTGCAGGTGCAAATACAAATGTGTTATATTGGTGATACCATGAGGTGCTATCGGGGACTTCATCGACTGTTAATCGAAGTATGCGAGTTCGAGTCTCGCCGCAGAAATGCGTAGCTCAATCGGCAGAGCATAAAAAGCTGTTTCCGAACCAACTTCTTCATGGCGCTATTATATGGTTTAGATTCACGACTGTGAGGCGAATGGACGGGGCTACTCCGACTGAAAATCAAAATGTGCCTCTCCACACACAATTCTTCACAGCGCAATTATTTAAGAACTACGAGGTGCATGTATGGGGTGCTTCGACGACAAACCGTGATCGACGGTATGAAATCCGTCCATTCCAAATTGGGATGTAGCTAAGTCTTCAAAGCAGCGGTTATGAAAGTCCTGTACAGACAACTTCTTCGTAGCGGTATTATCACCATGAGGTGAGTTGGGGGTCTGCTTCGTATCGGTTAACGAATGGCTCTATGCCATTAGCGGTTCAAATCCGCAATGATTCTCAAAAAACCTTCTTCATGGCGCAATCATCAAGAGAACGCCTTACAGTGGCGTCACAATAGAGAATAAGGCAATTATCTAAGGTTCGGTTTGATTATACCCCAAAAGGAAGGTTAACATGGGGCGCGTACAAAATAAGTTCGTTAAAAATTTGAATCCTTACGATGCAACCACTGAGGTGAATTATGAAGGGTTTCCTACTTTCCAACGCAGTGATGAAGAGGCTTACCTTCAGGTGCTTCTCACCAATACGCTTGGGGGTACGTTCTATGCGTCTGAAGAGAAGTTGCTCCGAGAATCTCTGGGTCTCCATGCCCAAATGACGCAGGACAGTCCCCAGTTTGCGGCAAAGGCAATTGTCTATGCCCGCAATGAGGGATTGATGCGTATGCAACCCGTTATTGGGTTGGCGCATCTGGCTAAACGACACCCCCAGATTGCCCGACAGATTTTCAGTCGTGTGATTCTAACTCCTGGTGATCTGGCGGACTTCGTGGAGATTGTTCGGGGTGGCGTGGTGGGCTCTAAGGGCATGGGACGTGCCATTAAACGCATGATTGCCAATTGGCTTCTGAATTTGAGTGAATACCACGCCCTGAAGTACGCTACAGGTGGTCAGGGGTATGCTATTCGGGATATTCTGCGTCTAGTGCATCCCAAGACCACCAGTGAGAAGCAGAACACTATTTTCATGTATCTAACTCAACCCGATAAGTGGCTTGATACCCGCAGTCGCGCACTTACGCCTCAGCTAGAGGCATTTGAAATGCTTAAGAAATCACCCCCTGACGAATACGAGGGATTGATTGCCTCTGGCAAGCTGCCCTACGAGATTGTCACGGGGGTGATTCAACCCGACAAATCCCTGTGGTCTTCTCTCATGCGTCAAATGCCTTATATGGCACTCATGCGCCACCTGAATACCTTGCAAAAGGCAGGGGTCTTGGCAGATCAAGATAACGCCGCGTATGTGGCAACGCGCATGAATGACGCAGAGAATATCCATAAAGCCAAGATTCTGCCCTTCCGTTTGTTCACGGCTTATAAGATGTTCAACCCTCAGAATCATGTTGAGCAGGCGGTTAGTGAGTCGTTGGTCAGTGCAATTGACAAAAGTTTTGTGAACCTGCCTGACCTTGAGGGCGTAATCTGCATTGCCCCAGACGTAAGCGGGAGCATGAGTGGGCAACTGACTGATAAGGGTGCTACGCGCTTCATTGACGTGGCGGGTATTTTCGCGGCTGCGCTCCTGAAGAAGAGCAAGATGAGCTTGGTCTTGCCCTTTGAGTCTCGCGTGGTGCCTATCAAGCTCTCCGCACAGGATAGCATGATGACTACTGCTAATCGCCTTGCCGCCATTGGTGGCGGGGGTACTAGTCTGAGTGCGCCCATCAAACAATTGATAGATGATCGGACCAAAGTGGACATTTTCATTGGTATCACCGACAGCGCGGAATGGGTAGGCAGTGGCTTCGTGGAACTGTGGCAGCAGTATAAGCGCCATGTTTCGCCCAAGGCAAAAGCCTTCTTGATCCAGTTGGCTCCCTATCGCCATGCGGTTGCACCACAAAACGAGCCAGATGTGTATTACATCTACGGATGGAGTGATAGCATCCTAAAGTTCATTGCGCTAACCGCTAATGGTCTGGGTACACAGGTAGATGCTGTAAATAAGTACGAACTCTGATATAATCATCTCTGAATTCTTTATTTGGGCTTTACCTACCACAAAGAGGACTTGCATACGCAAGTTCTTTTTGGTATCCTTATTGGTATCTGAGCCGAAGATTTGGACTACTTCGCCTTGTAAACGAACCTGAATCACTCACTTGTTCAGATAGAACCATAAAACAAAGAACCGCTAGGTGCGGTTAGTCGCTAGATTTCAATTACGAGGTAGCAAGGAGTTTACCTTATCCAGCGACGAAAAGCAATCGGAACAAAAGGATAATGCGATGGTAAACGAATTAACTCTTATAGAATCAGTCTTTTCTGAGCTTCAGCACCTTCGGGGTATTGAATTTCTTCAGAAGATAGAACTGCTTAATCAAGAAACTCAGGAGTTTCATGTTTTCTATCTAGCAGAAGTACGTGGAGCAAAGGTACTTTTTGATAGTGCGGGTCAGATTTGGATGAACGAGGCGGAAATTGCTCGTGCTACTGACATGAGCGAACCTGCTATTGCAATGGCGATTAAGCGTCTTATGGAAAGCGATTTGTCAGAATTCGTGTCACTTAACAGATTGTTAAGTCGTGATCGGTCTGGTCGTGAAGTTGAGTTGACTTTCTTCGACGAGGAAACTGTTGCAGCGATTATCACACGCATGAATAGGCGCTCAGTTAAGGCAATGGAGTTCCTAAAAGAACGCAAATCAATCATTCAGGCAGTTCGTGGTTTATTTTTCGATTATGCCCAATTAACTTCAAGGCGTAATCAGGAACTTCAGCTTGAAGCCTACTATGCGAAACGGGACCTTGAGGATAGAATGAGACAAGAATTAGAAGACCATTACGGAGGAGAAATAGAATGAACCAAGAAACTTTTATTCAGTTGCATGAAGAATTGAAACACCTAGAGGACTGTCCTACACAGGTATCCCATCCGACTACAGGACAATCTTGCTGCGGATTTTGCTATGCTTCGCTTAGGGATGGGCAATGCGAAAATGCTGATTGTACTGTCTATCACAAAGCAGAACGCGTTCTGGAAATCAAGGAAAAACTCAGCCCCAATTGGATTAGCTTAACTATTTATAACGATTGGGGGTATAACCATCTGGTTATTCTTAGTTATCCATTAGGTGACTATTATCGGAATTGTCCTCGGATTGAAATGGCAGATGAAACTGCCCAATTGACTGCTCGATTCCCCAGTGGCGAAATCCGTACTATTACACTTCGCAAACAACCTCACTATATGACAGTCAGTGATATGGGACAGTCTTATGGTGTTAAATCGTGGACTTACGAAGTGCTTTACTCTGTTGATGGAGTTGTTACAATCATTTCGTTAGACCAGCTAGAATATTTAGCCGAAGAAGTTCTTGCATTGAGTTCAAAAAAACCACAAGAACCAAAGGAACCAAGTGAATATGTGAAGTATTTACTGAATTATGGGAGAGAAATAGAATGATGCCCCTTGAGCGTTTTAAGGAAGCGATTAATGCCGTAACTACTCTAAATATCTTCTTGAATGATTACGGCGAAGAGTTAGAAAAACTTTGCGATGAAGCGGTTGCCGTTGACGATGAGCAACAAGTCCGAAAGAATGAGTGATACAATGCGAATCCGTAAATTAACCCCTAACGATGTGTGCGTGAGTATCCGTTTGCAGACCGTACAGGAGCCTCACATTTACTGGGTAAGTTGTCGTTATGGGTCTCTTGCCGTAGACAGCGAACCTAGTTTTGAGGGATGGGGCGAAGAAGAATTTCGCAATTCCCCTGAATATGACCTGTGTGTTATCAGCGCACTTGAAGAAATGCAATCTCTCATGGAAGACATTCTTAATGACTTAATGCGCTTTGTGGTTGAGGACAGTCCCCAAGAAAAGGAGAAAGAAAATGAATTACTCTAAACTTGAAGATTGGGAACTCGAACGAGAAGTTCTGAAAGCACTGGGGTGGAGTGTTAAGGATTCCAACATGGATTCTTTCTTCTTGGTTGACCCTAATGGAAATAAATATGTTGAAATTCATGATGTGCCTGAGAATACTCTTGATGGTGCATGGAAGCGCCACTGGGTAGTTTGCCAGAACAACTACACCGACAACATGGAAGAGGCGCTTTCTCTGGTGGGCGACAATCCTTTCCGCCTTGTTCGAGAACCTCATTTTCTTGTTGATGGCAAACGAGAATATTATTGGCACGCTCAATTTAACTTTCCCTTGGTTGAAGTAGATAATGATGATCCATGTCTTGCAATATGTTTGGCGTGGTTAAAATGGAGAGGAAGAAAATGAATGACATAATGCTTGATGATGCTGATACGCAAACTTATGAGAGCCTGTTGGCAAAATGGCGAAATGCTGATGCGCGATTGGAACAACTTAGGGTTGCCTATCGGTCTCAAATGGAAGTGCTAGAAAAACGCCTATTTCACGATAGTTGCTGTGTTTATCGCGTTGAAGAAGAAATGCAGAGGCTTCGTGAAAGCGATGAACACAGCAACTATCGTGAAATAGAACAGGAATGCCGCGATCTCAAATATGAAATTGAGGTTCTCTTGCGTAAAGCCCTCCAAGAAAAAGAAGGAATTCGATGGGCAACTATTAATCTTGAGTTGAAATAAATGGACAGTAATCCAGAGTTTCTAAACAATGACGTTATACGGCATGTCCGTCAGATGCGCGTGTTGGTTGGTTTGGATGTTCCGTATATCAGACTCCGAACTGAGCAATTAGAAGAAATCCTTGTTCTTGCCGAAGCATATGTGAAAGAACACACTCCGCATGAATCAGAAAATGATGTTAACCGATAACCAAAAAGAGAACCTTAAGAGGATGTTGGCGAACTCTTTTGGGGAGGATACTACCAAGCTCTATGAGTTGCGCCAACTTGACCCCGACATTTTCCCCTCAGACATGGCATTTGAACGCTTTGTCTTTGAGGTCTTGCTCAAACTTGCTGCGGCAGGGGGGATACCCTTACCCAAAGAGGTTATCCCCTTTCTGGATAATGACCCTCACTGGCAAGAGAATGGAAGGGTTTTATTGGAAACCCTTCTTGGTTTTTCCACCACTGACGGACTTATCACTTCTTACGTAATTGCCTTCAGAGATTATCAGGAAGCCATTCGTTTGAGGACAGTCCTCGAAAAGGGGATTGCAGACCTTGAAGATGGCAAGGTGGGGATTACTGCTGCTTATGATAAGTTGGTAACGGGACTTCACAAAGCCGCACCTAAGAAGAAGTCTTTTTCTTCAGTTGGTGGGCATGATCTGGCAAAAGACTGGCGAAAGTATGTAGCGGGCAATCTGGCGCAAGCGCGTGCTGGAAATGCCATTGGTCCACGCCTACCCTTTGAAGCCACATGGGAAATCGTGCCTTTCATCAAGCGCAAGGAAGTCCTTATCATCGAAGCCATCTCCAAAATGGGGAAGACCAACATCATGGCGTATTCGGCAGACTATATTGCCCATCGCCTTGGTGGTTTCGATGTATTGTTCTGCCACCTCGAAACTGATGCGCTCACCATGCACAGTCGCTATATGTCCCGTCGCATGAAAATCCCCTTTAACTACCTTGAGCAAGGGTTCTACTACAAAAATGGAGAACAGATATTCCTCGACCTTGGAGCGCCACCCTGGAAAGAGTTGGCAGATAAGTTGGACGAAGACATTGCCCGCGCCGAGAAAACAATGGGAGCCATTAGTTACTTCCATTGTGTGGGTGCCACCCCAGAGGATATAAGTGTGGAAATTGCCAAGCGTAAACTGCTGGCAGAAGCCAAGGGACGCATCCTCGTGGTGATGATTGACTACTACCAACTGATACGTTGGCAGCAGTATTCCAAAGACATAGTGGAAGGCACTAATCAGGTTGCCAGCGCAGTGAAGGAATTGGCTGAAATTCATGACGTTCCTATTATCATGTCTGCTCAGGGTGATCCCAAAACCAACTACGAAACCGATGAAATTTCTATCCGCTATGCCAAAGATGCTGCTATCCGAGCGCAAGCTATTCTTCGTATCGAGCGGTTAGTCGCCCTGAAAGACCTGCCTTTCTATGAAACCGCAGAAGACCGTAAAAGAGGCAAGATAGCCAGAAACGCTCTCGGCGAAGAGATGTTCTGGCACAAGGAAGGCGATTGGGAATCCTTCTTGGTCTTCAACTTCTACATCGGGAATAACATCAAGAAGGGGAAACTGCCCCATCCAATTCGTACCATTAATGAGTATTTTACTTTTCCCAAAGTTGGTTATTGACCCAGTTCTGAATGCAGTATATAATTAAATCTATAAGGAGAGTATTTATGCTAGACCTTCAGAAGATTTATAAAACCCACTATGAAGTTGCTAAGGGGCAGTGTGACAATCCTGATGTTCTGTTACGGGATTTGCCCACTAGCGCATCTCGCTACTGGTTGCTCATGGTGAATCAAATTTTTGTTCATGTGGATCGAGCAGAGCGGTTAGTGTTCCTCGCTGACCTTATTGGTGCTGATATTTCGACCACCAAGAGCCTGAAGTTAGCAGAGGCAATTGCCATTTTCCGAACCTTCTATATTTATGACCAAGACCAGCAGAAATGGATACCGAATGAAGAACTCCGCACTTGCTTACCAACGCATGAAGCTGAAGTCGAAACTCCTGCGTGAGTCTGCTGGTCTCTGTGAATGGTGTGGGACTGTCCCCGCTGACGATCTCCATGAGATTGTCAATCGGGGGAGAACCACTGGGGAAGCGAGAAGGTTGAGCTTTGTCCCCGAATTAAGCTGTGTGTTATGCCGTGTGTGCCATGATAAAGCGCACACGAGAAGTGGGCAGAAGGCGATCTTGAGTCTGAAGATTCAGTCCTGTGGTTATGGGACTGTCCTCAAGGCTCTGGAAACCCTGAAGCCCTATTGTTCAGGTCTAAAAGTTTACTTTGAAATAATGGAGGAATTAAATGAAGAAAATCTCGCAAAACTCGGTTGAATTATCTGAAACAGTAGAGGACCTTATTCATCAGCTTGCTCAAGGAATCGCTGACGAAATGTTCGATGAAGTGAGTTTTAAGAAAGCTAAGTTCGATATGCGCGTCAGCGAAGGGTTTGATGAAGCGTCTGTCTTTGTCATTAACGCTTTACATGACGCAGTAGGCATTGACGTAGTTGTCGAGACCCTTGAGTCAATTGACCTTTATATCTTTTATTCCAAGTGCTATATTCGGTTCTTAGAGATGGCAAAAGTATCTACCCTTAAAGAACCCATTGTAGATGTGGAACATGGTCGAGAGGGTACAAGTATCTCAGTTTCTAATGAAGACTTCGTATCTGCACTAAAGGTTCTCTGGGAAGAGTTCACCAAAGATTATGTCAAACCAACTGTCTGAAGCCATTCAGAAGCGCCTGAAGGCATTACAAACCATTGACCGATACGACCATGTGGAACGTATTGATACGGGTAGTATTGCCTTCAACCACCTGCTTGGCGGCGGATTTCCTCGTGGTCGTATGATAGAAGTCTTTGGCTTTGAGAGCTATGGGAAGTCTACCCTACTGGGAACGAGTGCGGCTCATCTGCTGCGCTCGGACCCCCAAGCAACGGTAGCTTACTTTGATGTAGAAGGGTCTCTCACTCGTGAGGAATTAGAGAAACGCTATGGTGCCGACATTGACCGCTTTGTGGTTAAACGTGGCAAACAAACTGCTGAAGATACCCTTGAGGAATTAATTGCTCTTGTCAAAGAAGATTTGTTCGACCTCATCATTCTGGATAGTATTGCCGCACTCTCGCCTTCCGAGGTAGAAGATAAGACAATGGGAGATAGTAGTATTTCCCTCTTGGCTCGACTTCTAAGCCAGAAGTTCTTTCCTCGTATCATGGGTCTGGATTACAAAGCCTGTCTCATCTTTACCAATCAGATGCGTTATAAGATTGGTGTAATGGGAGGGGACCCCACTACCACACCAGGGGGGCAAGCCAAGCAGCACTACTTTTCTGTTCGGGTCCGCCTGAACAAACCTGAAATCCTCCGAGACCGAACTACCCTTGTGGTGAATGGTAAGCCAAAGACCATTGAATCTGATGTAATTCAGGGATATATCTTCAAGGCACGAGCAACCAAGAACAAAACTGCGCCACTGTTGGTGAGCGAATCCGAAGTGTACTTGCGCCAATTCTCACATGGTTTAGACTTTGACTATGTGGCAGAGGCAGTGGATATTAGCAAGGAACTTATGGTGTTCACCAATAAGGATGGGGAGAAGATTTCAGGGAATGCCAAGTGGCTCTTTGGTGAAACGGAATTGGCTGTGGGTCGGGATGCCACCGTATCCCTTCTCTATGAAAATGTGCCCCTACGAGAGCAAGTATTGACAGCGTTAAAGGAGAAAATGAAGTGAACAAAGACCGACAAAAGTTAATCGAAGTTTTGGAATGGTTTTATAATAAGGCTGGTGTGCGAACCGAACGCTTTGCCCACGACTTCTACCAGAAGTGGGACATGTCACAGTCTCAAGCCAGGAAGATTGTTTATGGTTTAGAGGCGGCGGGCATGTTGGAGCGTTCGGGAGACAACAAAGCAGCCCATTATTTCTTATCTGATTTGGGGCTAGAGGTGCTAGTAGCCATTAAGGAAAAAGCATGACCGAACGAACCTTATCCTTGTTGGAAGCCATTGCGGTATCTATTCCCGCGTGGCTTGTAGAAGTAATAGTTTTGATTTACTACATCACCAATAGGCTTTCGCTAGGTCGCTTCGCCTTTTTGACTGCCGTGATTGTGGTTATCAATATTATCTTCACTCTCATAGTGGTCTGGGTTAACTTCGTTATCCTAACCGAAGGGAAGTTTAAGTCATGACCACTTACTACGTTTACGAAAATGAAAACTACCTTGAATCAGAGGGCGTAGAAGACAGCGCAAGCATTACGGCGGTTGACGTTCCATTGGATGCGCCGGATGAAATTCGAATCAACCGTGAGGGAGAACCGATAGCTATTCTTTATTCGTTCTTAAAGTTGAGCCTACCGGAGAAATATCTCTTGCACCTTGTGGTTATTGATATTTACAATGAGGAGCATCCTGACCAGCAGTATGAGCCAAAGCGTGATAGCCATTCACTTTGAGGTGACAGAAGACGATAGGGGTCTCTATTCAGTAGAAACTGGATATGAAGGTGATAAAAATGTTGATCTCAGTTTCCTATTGTCTATTGAGGAGTATGCCTATAGGACCCCTCACGAAGCGGCGCATCAATGCCTTAAGAAATTGGATTGCTATGCGCTTCAACAAGCACTGCGCTCACAGAACACGAGGATTTTCTTTGTGGTTTCTCTTGAGCTTTTAATGTTAGCCAATATCTATGCTAGAGAAAAGAATGTGAACTAATGGAAAACGAACCAGTAATCCTTCATTCGCGTGAACCATCAGAGATGTATCTCATGATGTGTTTCCTGTTGGTGTTCATCGGTCTCATGTTCTTTATCCTGATCCAGAGGATAGAAGCAACACAGGACCATCAAACATGGGTTTGTAATTACATGACTCAGCGTATTGAAATAAACCGCGATGGAGAAGGCATTACCGATACTTCTGTTGGTTTTCATCAGGCTTGCCCAAGTTAGAGGAGAGGGAAAATGGTAATAGCCAATAAATATAGTCAATTAGAAGATTGGGAACTTGAGCGCGAGGTATTGACGCGCTTGGGCTGGACGCTTCGTACCGATGCGTATAACTGGTTTCTAGTTAATCCAGAAGGTAAAGATAGGTGGCGGGAGCCAATTGAGGGAATACCTAAGCCAGATGATTTTTGGTATCGCCATTATGATGTACAAGGCAATCATACGCAGGAATTGGATATGGCATGGAGTTTGCCACTTGCTATTGGTTGTAAGCACCGACTTGAACAGCGGGAAGGACATGACACAGAGGCGTTTATTTACAAAACGAAAAGTGGAAATGAATACACAATAGGATATACCAACAACTCTAATGCTGCCCGCGCCTTGTGCGAGGCGTGGCTGTTGTTTAGGGATTATCAAGAGGAGAGTAAAAATGAGAGTCTATAAAACAGAAGATAATGAATATCTGCTCGAACAAGATGGGAAATATTTCACCCCCGATGGCGAAATTGTCAAAGCCCAAATTGGCTTGGTGGCAGCCGATCCGCTTGAGGGTGCCTTGGTCTCTTTACGCTATGCGCGTACCCACAAAATGATTGTGAATCAGGAAATTCATGATATTTATGAAGAAATTCCCCAACTCAAAAAGTTGGAAGCAGAAAAGGATTTTATTACGAAACTCGTAACGTCAGAAGAGCGCAATGTTCGCTCTCTGGCAGCCAAAGCCCACGAGAATGGCGAAGAAGTTCCCGCGCCCCTAGAGGTTTATATCGAGTTGGAGTATTCATACAATACCCCCAGGCTAATTGCGTATCTCTTGGAACAAAACCTGTGGGCATGTGTGAAGTTGGACGAGAAGGAAGTCAAGGATATTCTATCCAGACTTGCTCCTGAAATACAAGCGAATCTTGAAGTGAAGACCGTCCCCAAAACCAAGGTGACGATTCCGAAGGAATTGTAGTTGCTGAAATGGATGCTTATCCTATCTTTACTAGTTGGACCGCAGAACATGACCATTAATGGTGATTGGTGCAAGATTGAATCTGTTCCACAATTTTCGTATAACCCCTACGAATACTGGCAGCAATATTATCTTTCCTTGCAAATGGGAGATGAGATTAAGTTGGCAGAAGATACCGCAGGGGAATCGAACCAGGAGTGGGAACAGGAAACAATGGTTATGCCCAAGCTGTATTTCCCCTATCAATGTGCGATGGCTTTCGGAAATCGCGCCTTGAGAGATGTGGATGACCTCACCCCAGAGCAAGTGAAGCTGTTGGTCTTGCGCGAAGCGGCTTCGGGGTTTGAATATGGGAGAGGCATAGACCAATACAATAGGACTGTCCTCAAAACTCCCAGTCGCTTACTGTCTCTTTCCGAAAAAGAGGTGAGACTTGTTGCTTTGGTGGTTTACCATGAGTCGAGTGAAGGAGAATTTGGAGATGGCTTTAGTGCAATGCTCTCTTGGGTCGTGTTTAACGCTTTGGCAACCACCAGACACGTTTATCAGGTTGGAGGTGATGACCTCTATTTCGCCGTACTCAATGCAAAGTGGGAATCTGTTGCAAGTTGGCTTGGCGGTACAGACAAATGGGCAATCAACAGTCAGCACACAGCCCTTATCAGCACCGAAAGTTACAATCAAATCTATGAAATAGCATGGCAAGTTGCCTATGATTATCTTGAGGAAAAGCCCGATCCATCTAACCATGCTACCAATGCAATCAGCGTTCCCCAGAAACAAGCCAGTGTACTTGCCCCCACTGGGTACAAGACGGGAGAATACCTCAAGGGAAATCTGGAAGTCTATGCCGAACTCCTTCGGGGTTACTACGAATATTCAGGAAGCATCGGTGTAGCTAATTTCCTGATGACTCGTGGCACATTCTTTCGGGTAGAACATGGGTCTTATGCCACCACTATTGTGAACTGGCAATTCTTAATCCCAGATAATACGGAGCCAACTAATGCTAAGACTGAATGATGTCATTACGCTTCCCTTACAAGTTGGCACATGGGCTTTTATGTACCGAGGAGAAGGCGTAGAAAAGGTTAGTCAGAAATATAACCGAAAGAATATCGCACTCAAGATTCATCATCGACCCCTAAGACCAGATGAAACTATGGAAGAATACCTATGGGGAACCTTCTATTTGCCAGAAGCCCAGTATTCACCCTTAAGAGAAACCCTTGTGGTACAAAATCTTTGCGCGATGCGCGGACTTGCGCCACGAGTGTATGGACTTGAAACATGGACTGACCACTACGGCATGAGGCGTCCGGTGCAAGTAGTTGAAGACGCCGGAGAATCCGATTGGTCTGCTTCTGTTGATAGTGCGAAGACAGTCTACGACCAAATCATGCAGTTGGGAGACTTGCTTGGATTTACTTATCCTGGCTTTGATAACAGTGTAGTCAACTTTGTTGGTGGTAAGTGGGTTGATTTTCAGGGGTTTAGGCTTGCGCCAGACTATGAATGGCGCATGATGAACCGCTTTTGGGCAAGCACCAAATTTGGAGATCGCCCCTATCAATACCCCTTAGAGGATGTGGGGGAAGTAGATACCTGTCGGGATACACGGACGCGCATCAGTGACTTGGGATTGGATAATCTTGGATTTGTGCCAGAACGCATCTTAGATGTGGGGTGTTCTGGTGGTATGTTCCTTAATTACTTTGGGCGCGGTTTGGGAATTGACCACGCCAAGACTATTGAGGCAGCTAGAGAATACTCTATTTTTACTGGTGCGTGGAACGTGGATTATCAAGCAGAAGATTTGAACCAGTACCAAGCTGGACCCTTTGAGCAATATGATCTCGTATTATTCCTGAACGTATCGCATCACATTGGTCTTCCCCAATGGGTAAGGCGAGTTGCTCAGAAGCGAATTATCTGTGAGTTTCACGCTTCTGAGCAAGAGGAAGGAATGCAATGGGTAGAGAAGCACTTTGAAATTCTAAAGAGTTATCGTTCGGCGGATTATAAACGCTTAGTGGTTCATGGAGAAAGAAAATGAGCAGAGTTAGTATCGAATTTGTTGGCGAAGACCCTTGTATTCTAGCTGATGTAACAGACAACACGGAAGCAGAACGCATTATGGTTCTGAAGGCAGTAGAAAAGATTCGCTATGATCCCAATGGTGTTTGTCTTCTTATTGAGGAAAGCACTATTTGGCACCCCCCCGCTAAAGAAGATAAACGCATGATAGCGATTTGTTTTGATGGTGTGATCTTCTACCCAGAAGAAACCATTAAGAAAGTCGATCCGTTACAAGCCTTTGCGGAAAAGGATACTGAGGGTAATGAATCAGGGGGGAAAGATGCAGAAACAACAGACCAATAAGGGACGTGGAATTGAATACGTTCATTATACGCATAACATTGTGGCAGGTTGTCAGCATGATTGTCATTGGACTATGCCTGATGGTCAGTCTGCCAATTGTTATGCAGAAGATATTGCAGAAGGCGTGGCTTCTCCTTTTTACCCACAGGGGTTTGCTCATCATTACTGGCATCCTAATCGGATAGAAGAACCTTTAAAGGTTAAGGAGCCTGCTCGTATCTTTAATGGTTCAATGGCTGATGTATTTGGTTGGTGGGTGCCCGAATGGCAAATTCAGCAAATCTTAGATATGTGCGAACGCGCTCATTGGCACACTTTTCTTTTCTTGACCAAAAACCCTTTAAGATATAGAGATTTCAAGTTTCCGCCAAATGTGTGGCTTGGCGCATCAGTACCCCCAAGCGAGATTAATGGTAAAAAATTAACCTTGCACAAACAAGAGAAATTTCTGGATTATATCTTGGACATTTTGGCGAAATTGCCCGTAGCGGTCCGCTGGCTCTCTATTGAACCATTTTCATGGGATATGAGTATCGTCCTAAACCGCAAAGCATCTGATTGTATCCAATGGGCAGTGGTTGGTGCTGCCAGTCGGGGAAATACATATTACCAACCTGATCCACAACACCTTCGAAATGTATTATCCGTGCTAGATGGGCATAAGACCAAAGTTTTTTTCAAGGGTAATCTGAAGCCCTCTCTGGGGACTGTCCTCGCCCACTGGCGCGAAGAATACCCGCAAGAATTAAGAGAAACTAAACAGGAGAAGATGTTCTAATGTTAACCGCAAAGGAATTTCAGACAGAGGCGGCAATCCAGAAGCATGGTCGCACAGCGTATTTAGTTGATGATATTGTGATGGGTGCTTCTTGGAGTGAAGCCTTTTTGGACCTTGAGGTTGCTCGTAGTTACGCGCTCGAAATTTCAGGGATTGAACCAGAGGATGCTATCTGTGTATGGGAATTAGATGAATCTTTGCATGAGTACGAATGGTTGTTAAGTATCTTTATTGATGGAGAGGAATGGATTAGGAAAAATGCAGTGTCCTAAATGTCACCCAGAGGAAGGAGAACCCATATCTTTTTGCGGGTTTTGTCATGGTAGTGGATATGTCCCTGATGGAAGCCTTTATTATCGACGCGATACAGAAGGAACTGGATATATTGAAATCTCTAAATACAGCACCGAACAAAAAGCTAAACTCCTGGTTTATCGTGGTGGAATTGGCGCTATACGAACAGACTTAACCCTCAAAGAAATGCAGGAATTGTGCTTGGTTTTGTTGGAGTTGGTATGATGAATAAGAAACGACAAGTAGAATTACTCTTACAGGCATACGCTCTCGGATATATTATCTTTTCCAAAGGGGAAAGACCTATAGAAATGACTGCTAAGGGTAAGTTATTCTTGAAGAATTTCATTAAGATGTATGGCGTACCAGATGGATATGATTCCAACAACCGAGAAAATCAGATAAGGGCAATACTAGCAGCAGTATCAGCATTGCAAAGTCTTGCCCAAGAGATTGCTAAGGATGTCGTTAACTCCATTATGAACGGAGAAGATAAATGATGGCATTCACCCCAGAATTGCTCGCGGCAATTCATCGGTGGTATTTACTGGCAGACATTCAGAAGCGTGGGCAACTTCCCCTGTGGTTGCGCTATACTCATAGGATGCTTTGTCCACTTAATAGAGAGATGAAAAAATCAGTGTTGCAAAATATCTTGTTTGAAGTTAAGTCGGAAGGATTTATGGGGTTATGATAGATAAAACACAAGCAATAATGATAATTGTGTCAGTATTGGTCTTCAATCTCGCAATTGCTTATGGCATACCAGCGTTTTTGGTAGCATCAGATCGCCCTTGGTGGGCATTGATAGTTGTTTGGTCATGGGGTTTTCTCAACAATTACTATACCAATAGTAGAAAAAGCCGCTATGAATGACATTCTCTTGGAGATAGGACTTCCGGAACCACCAGAAGGTTTCGACAGAAATGAATTTGAAAAGAAGGTTACTGAACTAATTACTAGCGCATTCGCCATTCCTGTTTTTGTCTTTAGTCATCCCATTTATTCCAGATGGGAACAAACCAAAGGCGAAATTAAATTGATTATGCGCCTTACCAATGAAGAGACCGAAGAACTGTTTGATGCTCTTAAGGTAGCAGTTGAGCATAGCTTTTGGACATCTGAGGATGCTATTGAGTGGCTTAAAACAAAGTGCCTGGCGGGTGAAACTCTAGCGAGGATTAAAGAGGATTTGGCAAAATGGATATAAATAAAATTTTAGACATTCGCGCCTTACTTGAACCCGATGAGAAGATTATGCTCTACGCATTGGTTCGAGGACTGCGACCAACAAATATCCTTGAAATTGGTTCTGCCTTTGGCGGGTCTGCCAGAATCATACATCAAGCTATGCTTGCTAATGGTTGCGGGAATCTGCATTGCGTAGATATTAACCCGCAGCCAGAATTGGAAGTTTTTGTCGACGCCTTACCCGATGTTGCCCTGATTAAGGGTAGTAGCTGGGACTTGTATGCAAGCCGACGAGATACTGAGGCTAATATTCTATTTGACTTCGTGTTCATTGATGGCGACCATTCCTATCGAGGGGTGAAGCAAGATATTGAGTGTGCGCTTTCAATGTCAGAACTGGGGGCAGTGCTGCTCTTCCATGATGCTCATAATCCAGAAGTTAAGCGTGCCATTAGTGATTCATTGCACTACTTCGGGGTAGATTGCGGAATCTTGACAGTTCATGCACCCGTAGATAAGAATACCAATACCACTTGGGGTGGTCTGAGAATGTTGAGGCTGAAATGAGACAGAAAATTTATACCAAAGAGGCAGAAGAAAAAGAGATCGAACTTCTTAGACAGGAAAGAAAAATTGATATAAGAGTTGCAGAATTATCTGGATTGAAAGTTAGCTTTCCGGTTCATAGTTGGGAATATACAGTGGATGTTTACGTTACTGATAATGGGAAAGAATATAGATTATTGCCTCATTATACCCAGAGCCTAGATGCTGCATGGGAACTCTTGTGGTATCTACAGAACGACCGATTAACCACTAAGGACATGGTTCATCTTTATGGGTTGAGAAGAGAAGACGCCGCACTGTTCCTTTGTGAACAATTTATCAAGTATAAGGAAGCTGAAAATGGAAACCGATAACAAGACGGTTCTGGAATTCCTGATTCGTGGTCGTATTGATGATTACGGCATTATGCTTATGAGGAATAGGTACGAACTTGATCGGAGCCGACGATTAGAAAAAGATGCCATTGAGTTTCTAGTTCGTGAGCGCGAGAAACAAGAATCCCTTGAAAAAGAAAATGCCGTACTTGAAGGAGTAATAAAAGCAATGAAAGCCGCTCTGGGGGAAGCTGAAAATGGAAGTTGATAACAAGGCAATTGCGGAACTTATCATTCGTGGTCAACTTGAACATTACAACCTTCTGTTCATAAGAAGTACGGAGGCTTACGCCTATAGCGTTCAGAGAAAAGAAGAGGCTACGAAAATAGTGATACAAGAAGCGTTGAAGCAAGATGCTATGCGAGAAGATAAGGTCAAAATGGAAAAGTACATAAACTATCTAAAAAATAAGTTGGCGGAGTTGCAAGAATGAACGAGAAACTTAAAGAGGTCTACGATTTCTACAAGGCACATCCTAATTTGCGCCGATCCGTTATTCGAGCAATCACTTGCTTATATAATGATCTAATGTATGATGCGTTCTTGACTGAAGATTATGGGTTTATTCCTATAAGAACAGTAGAAAACGCAGATTCGGAATTGCAAGATGGGGATGTTGTGTTGTTAACAGGTTACACCAACCGAAACGATTTGGGCGCATCTTGGTTTCAATATCTATATCTCGGAAAAGAGTCTGAACCATGAGTCTCAATGATGTGCTAAATACACCCGCCCAACTTCTGTGGGAAGAACGTCTAATGCTTTATGCACTGGTTCGGGGTTTGCGTCCTACCAACCTTTTGGAGATTGGTTCCTTTTATGGGGGGTCTGCTCAACTTATTCATGCCGCTATGATTGCCAATGGAAAGGGACATTTATGGTGTGTGGATATTAACCCCGTAAATGAAGGAAGAAAAACCATTGAGGGATTACGATGGGCAGAATTGCATATTGGGAACAGTAGTGAAGTAATCCCCGCGCTTGGCGTTAACTTTGACTTCTTCTTCATTGATGGCGATCACTCTTGCGCAGGCGTGACCGCCGATATTCAGGCTTGTCGTCCGTTGTGTACCCCCAAAGCAGTTCTGATTTTCCATGATGCTTTCCATGAAGCCATTAAAAGAGCCATTGACGATAACCTTGATGGTTTTGTGGATTGCGGTATTCTCAGTATCTATGGGAACAATGACAGTTATGGGTCCGCGTGGGCGGGTTTAAGAATGCTGAGAAAAGCATGGTAAATATCGGATTATGTATCTCGACCTTCAATCGATTAGATTTGGTAAAACGTTGCTTCCACTCTCTCTATCCCACGATGCAGCGCAAGAATATTACGACATTCGTAATGGATGACGGATCGGGAGACGGAACTGAAGAACATGTGGCAGACTTGCCATTCATTTACCCATTGGCAAAAATGGATGTTCATCTTTATCAGTTTACCCTGAATGCCCATCGCAGACGAATGGAACTTATATATTTTGCCAAAGCTATGGACTTCATAATATTCCTTGATAGTGACGTTCTCTTTCTGGACGACTCATGGTTGGATCGCCTTCTTGCTCCCTTTGGGGACAGTCCCCAAATAGGAATTACAGGCGCACATGGTTGGTTTGTTAGACCGGACTGGTGGAAAGATGAAGCGCCGCTAGACCTTACGGGTGCAGTAGATTGCGTATCGGGATATTGTATGGCAGTCCGGTCTCCTGTGTTTAACCTCCCAGATTTTATGGACATAAGGTATGATAAAGGTGGATATTGTGGCAGCGGGGATGACAATGCCTGTGCTGTAGCAATCCAAGCTGGATATGAGGTTTGGCAAGTTGCCAGTCTGCCCATCCAGCATACCTATGCCGGAACCACCAATAAGGGGGTTGGGGCATTTGAAAAGAATCGTGTGCTGTATCGTTCCATTTGGGAAAATCAGCGCGTAGTGAAATTTGAGAGAGAGCTTCCATGAATTTCAACAAAGTGTGTAATCTATCCGACTTTGATTTCCTCTTAGAAGACATTAAGGAAATCTTTCCCCATTTTGCCGAACGGCATGTTTTCCCCCATGTGCAAGGCGATTATCGGTATCGTAAGCTGTGGGAAAACACGATGGCAATTCGAGCCTTTGACCGCTATGACAAACTCACCCGCAAGGCAACCATTCTGGGGGTTGGTGCTGGCGCAGGAGTCACCTCCTTTTACTTGACCAAACACGTCAAGCAAGTGGTAGCAACTGACATTTATGACCAAGAAGTATGGAATGCTTGGTCTCCCAAGGACATGCCTGAGAATCCTGGCAAATATGCGCCTTATCCCTATGAAGAAAAACGCCTTGTGGTGAAAGCAATGGATGGACGCTATCTCAAGTTTCGTGATGAAACCTTTGACGCAATCTATAGCAGTAGTTCCATCGAGCATTTTGGAGAACCAGAAGATATTCAACAGGCAGTGCGCGAGATGTATCGGGTCCTCAAACCTGGTGGTATCATCGCCCTTTCCACAGAATTCAAAATTAACGACAAGGCGGGATGGATACCCAATACCTATATGTTCACCCCTGAAAGCCTTTATGAACTCATCATTGACCCCTCTGAATGCTTTGTGGTGGACGAACCTGATTATCATGTGGATCAGGATACCCGTGATACGCTTATCACCCTTACGTTGACGGATGATCTGATTCGTCAGGAACAGGATGTTCCCACACCACATATTGCTCTGGATTACAATGGGTATCATCTAATACCCGTCTCGGTAGTTTTGCAAAAAGAAGAATAACCCATAGGAGGGAAAGAAAAATGAATAAATATCTGCAACCTATAACCATAAAAACCATTCAACGCGCTGAAGGTGAACTCGCCATGTCAGTTGATGATTATGAGAAATGGGTTAAGTTTACGAAGGCTTTACAGAATGAACACACTGCCCTGATAGCGCGGGTATGCGAGGTATTGCGCCCGTTTGCGCTTGATGATGCAACTTCATTTGATGAAGGCTATGGTTCTATAGCCGTGATTACTCGGTCGGGGCGCGCAATTCTAGACTTGGTAGATTTAGAATCCGCCGCCGCGCTACTGAAAGAGTTGGAAGGAGATGGGTGATGGCAAAAGGAATCTGTCCAGTATGTGGCAATGCTGATATTCGCCGATCTGAAAGGGCTTCGCTGGTATGGTTTAACTGCCCTCATTGTGACCACGAATGGGAACTCGATGGCGGCGGCAATCCGATCAATATTCGTGACAACAACGACTACGACGACGAGCTTGATTCTTATGATGAGCATCAATAATGGTTCGCAGTAGTGGTGCCCTTATACGTACTCTCACATAAGTAAAAAGGAGTCTGAAATGAATTGGAAGAAAGAATTGTCACTAGACCCTAAACGGATTCATCATGGTTGCCTAAACTGTAGCCATATTGAATTAACCTGTCCTCTCAGCCGCGTTTTGGATGTAGGCTTTGGGCAGGTAACAGTCAAGAAAGATGGCGAGACTGTGTTCGAGTATATCGGTAGACCTGATGATCCCGAACCACCCACGCTACGCAAATTCGAGAACAAGGCGCGGCGCGACCCTGATCACGATTGGCGAGTGGAATTCTACGGCCCGCTACATGGCGAAATTTACCAGCGGCATGAAAAAAACAAGTGGGTGCTGATTAGCTCAAATATGGGGTTTGCATAGGACGACGGCGGCGGGTAGCCGCTGCCTTTTTGTGGTAAAATAAATCAACTTTTCCTTTTACTTTCCCTATCGTAGATACGCCGAACCAACAGGGAGAAGAAAGTTTTGGATATGACCGCAAAAGTAGTAACTGTTGAAAACATTCCTCTTTCTGTTTCTGTTGATAATACTCCTCTCTCTGTATCACTTGATGTTCCAGTGGCAGTAACCCTAGAGGCGGTCATCCCAGTAGGAATCACCTATGGGGACAGTCCTATCATTGATCCCTTTGGTCGGTTGCGAACCTCGGCACCTTACACAGTGTTCGATAGCAAGCAACTCTACGATGCCGCCCCGCTTTTTTGGGATGACGCAGAAACCTCTGGGAGTGGAACCTCATCGGTGCATAGCGTTGATCTGGCGGCTACCACTATGAGCGTAGGAGCCAGTACCGCAGGGCAACGCGTGAGACAGACCAAGCGGCGATTCAATTATCAACCAGGAAAAGGACAGTTGATATTCATGACTGGCGTACTTGGCGCGGGTGCTTCGGGTATCACTCGCCGTGTAGGATATTTTGATGAAAACAATGGATTGTTCTTCCAACTTTCTGGGACAGTCCTCAGTGTAGGGCGGCGCACTAAAACCAGTGGTTCTCCCGTAGACACTGTTGTTACTCAGGCAAATTGGAATCTGGATACCCTTGATGGTGAAGGAACAAGTGGCATTGACCTAGATACCACCAAGACACAGATTTTAGTTATTGATTTCGAGTGGCTTGGTGTTGGACGTGCTCGTTTTGGTTTTGTGGTAGATGGCATGTTAGTCTATTGCCATGAAATGTTAAATGCCAATGCGCTGGCAACTGTTTATATGAGTACCCCGAACCTTCCCTTAAGATATGAAATTAGCAATGATGGAACGGGGGGCGCTTCTTCTCTCATTCATATTTGTAGCACCGTTATCTCGGAAGGCGGACAGGAATTCAATGGACTTGTTCTTAGCACTTCCAATGGAAACACCCACATTGATGCAAATGTGGCGGGGACATTATATGCTTGCTTGGGATTGAGACTAAAATCAACTCATCTATCTGCCACCATCGTGAATCTATCAATGAGCATCATGGGAACTACTGCCAATGATTATTTTCACTGGCAATTGTTGTTGAATCCTACCGTAGCAGGCACCTTCAATTATGCTGACATCACCAATAGCGCGTGCCAGAGAGCCGCAGGCGCAACTGCCAATACTGTATCTGGTGGTACGCTTATCAATTCGGGATATGCCGCCGAGCAATCTTCTCTAACAGAATCTATAATCAATGCACTGGCTTTGGGATCAACTATTGCGGGTGTTCCAGATAGTATGGTATTGGCAGTTATGCCTATTGGGGGAGCGTCTAACTTGAATATATATTCAGCAATGGTATGGAGAGAATTGCTATGACCGAAAACCAAGAGAAAGCCTATATCATATCTGTAGACCTAGGAAATGCTGAATGTGCCGATGCGACGGTCTACGTCTTTACCAAGACTAATTTTGAAGAGAAAGACCCCAAAGGTTATGATCAGGATATTCTGTGGGAGATGGAAACACCCTAAAGAAAGGAAGAAAAATGTCAAATAGCACCATTGGTGGTAGTGAGCTTCGGCAAAAAATAAGGGCACTTATCAAAAGAGATGGTCTGAAATGTCACTACTGTGGCAAGAAGCTAAGTTTACGTGATGATGGATTGCCTTTAGAATATTATAGGTCGCTGAGAATTTTGAATGAGTATCAGCGCCTAACACTTGACCACAAGAAACCTATAAGTCGGGGCGGAACAGATAGGCTCTATAATCTGGTGATTGCTTGTGCATCTTGCAACACTCGGAGAGGTGATATGCCATACCTAAAGTTTTTATCCCTTATTCGGAAAGAGCAAAATGAGAACTGAATTACTTTTTCTTACTTACAATCGACTGGGCGTCACGATGCGCTGTTTAACTTCAATGGCACACACACTCACCAATAGTCAAGTCTCTTGGCTTATTCTGGACAATTGCAGCACGGACCAAACTTCCCAATGGTTGCTGAAAGTGCAAGACAAATATTTTCCTCAAGTAAAGGTACTGTTATCCTCAGATAATCTTGGGGTAGCAGGCGGACGGATTGAATTGTTGAAACGCGCCTCCGCTCCGATACTTGGTTTTCTGGATACAGACGTAGAAGTGCTTGACCACCAGTGGTTAGAGCAAGTCACTAATTATCTATTAAGCGACCATAAAATAGGGTTAGCGGGAAAAGGCGGTCATCATCTCACAACCAAGTGGAACGTCGAACCTATGCCCGAAGACTTTACAGGTCCAGTTGCCATTGTCAGCGGTTTCTGCCAATTTTTCAGACGCAAGGATATAGAACGCCATAATATTGCCATTGACGAATCTTACAACTATGGCGGCGCAGAGGATGATGATTGGTGCGCTCAATTCTGGAATGCAGGTTTAGAAGTCCATCAAATCCCCTTGGGTATTCGCCATGACTGGGGTGGGACTTGGAATCGAGGAGATAATCAATACCTTAAGAACCGTATAAAATTTGCCGCCAAGTGGAAAGACAAAGGAGTTTTTAAATGAGCAGTGTTATCAAAACCCTTTACGATAAGGTCCGAGTACGTAGTACGCCAGAGTTTACCCAACCGCCCAACAAAAACCTCTTGAGATGGATTAAAAAAAGGGGAACTGAAGTATTGGCAGTTAATGTTCTGGCAACCACTGAGGGTTTGTGGTGGATTCTCGTGGAGGGGGGATATGTCCACGAAAGTGTGGTAAAGGAACTTGCCGAACCTATTGTAACGAGCTTTAAAGTCCTTGCCGAGCCTCCCTACCGTTCTCAATGGGACCCCGACGCTAATGGCGATCCTTCTGACTGCGGACCTGCTTGTGTAGGCATGTTTGCCTCGTGGTATGGCATTAAAGTCCATATTAATGACTTACCCTATCGCAGTCAGAAGGGGTACACCAATGGAGCGCAATTGGTGAAGAATGGGAAGAAAATCGGACTGCCCCTCAAGACAATGGTTGTTTCAGATATTGCAGATATTCCGCTGCCCGCCATTTGGCTCATGTATTATGGCGGATTAGACAGAGAGCATGTCCAGGATAAGGGGTTCAGAGGATGGCATTGGTTGGTAGTTTTGCAGTGGATGGAAGATGATGTTCGCGTCCATGACCCCAATTGGGGTCTAGGCGGAATCAATCGTCGTGGTGGTGAAAACAAAATCTACCCCAAGGAAGATGCGCAACGCGCATTTATTCCCGAACCCGAATCAGGCAAGTATATTGCCGTAGTGGAAGCTAACCCTTAGCCTCAGTAATCACGTCCAATAATCTTTGAGTTGCACTTTCCCAAGAATAGAAGTCCACGAATTCCTTTGTGGGCTTTTGTTTTTCTAAGGGTGATTTGAGGACAGTCCCCAACAGGTCTTCTACATCAGGCTCGAACCATGAAGGCGAGCAGTCATCAAAAAGGTTATGTTGTGTTCGTTCCCATTGACCACCAGAACTAAAATGAATCTGACAGTGTTGGAATTCTTTTAAGGGTGGCAATGGCGTACTTACTACAGGCAGTCCACAAGCCAATGCCTCTAATGCTGGCAAGCAAAACCCAACTCCTCTACCCGATTGGAGAAACAAATCACAGGCATTATAGAGAAAGGCGAGATTCTTAAATTCTTCTCGTAAAATCTTCAGGCGCGGGTGTTCTGCTTCATGTTCTGGGTAATGGGTGCTTTGTTTGGCAATCAGATAATAGTTATCTGGTAGGCGATCCAAAACCTCAAGGGCAATATCAAAACCATGTCGCTTATCAGTTCCGCCTACCCACAGGACTTTGATAGCATCCTGTGGTACGCCTTCAAATTCATAGGTGGAGTTGTAAGGATGGTAGAGGTTGCTATCCACACCATAGCGGATAACCCCTATGGGTATGTCTAGCGCGGGTCCGATCTGTTCCTTGGTCCACTCGCAAGGGACACAAAGCAAATGATACTGATTGATTGCCTCTACTTTGCGCCGGGGATACCCTTCAGGGGTAGCAAATTCCCAATTGGTCAGACAAACATTGAACTCATGCCAATAGTTGAGAGGTTGGGGTGGATATTGGTTAGCAATTGCAATATCGGGAACCTCCATTCCCTGATTATGCCAATTGCGAAAAATGTTGTGTCCCATCTTTAGTAGGGAAAAGATAAAATTGTGGTTGATAATTCCATAAGCAGACCCATCATCTGTGGATTTTCCAATATAGACGATGTTCATACTAATCCTCCCTCTAGGCATTTTTGAATATCCTCAAAGACAGGTTTCCAGTAAGTCTCTAAGACCTTCTCCTTCTCAAAATTTTGAGCATACGCGAGGGCTTCTTGCCCCTTCGCCTCAATAGTGCCACTTGCCTTGGCTTCCAGTGCATCAAGCAACCTCTGATAAATTGCCTTCTTGGTCGGTAAATAACGGAATGCGTTATAGCGATGATTCCAAATGGTTTCTCCATCTTCTAACCACCAGGCGACCTGATGATCTCGCATCGCAGTAAAGTGTGAGGCGATTACGGGTATCCCACAAGCAGATGCTTCAATAATAGGCGAACAGAAACCCTCGCCGCCAGAGGGGGTAATGAATACATCAGAAACTTGATACATACTTGCCATGTACTCATTATCAAATTCCAGTGGATAGGCATTTTGATTTGGCGCTAGAATGTTATATTGCGGAATTTTGAAAATCTCAATCAGTGGATACAGATTTACACCACCTGCCTCTGCTCCCAGATTGGTATGAAGGATGAGCCTACTTTTAGGATATTCATGTATGAACGAAGCCCACGCAATGAGCAATGGTTCAAAGTTTTTACGAGATGGATATTCCTTATTGTCTGCCACCATGCAAACCACAAAGTCGTCCTGTGGAATATGCAACTTCTCGCGTAGAGACTTTTTGTCTCCGGCTTTGTAAGCCGCATCTAACCAGAGCGGACAATAATCCGCCTTACAATCCAGTTCATTCTTCAGTTGGGACTGAATGAATTTGCTTGGGGTTAATACACGATAGACACCACGATATTCATGCTCTAGCGAAATTGGCAAGGGTTCGGTATCCGTAGCGCAAAAAGAAACCCAAGGAACTCGGTATCGTGCAAAGAGTTCAATGGGAAATCTCAGCGGGTCTGCAATGGTTACTATAATATCGGGTTGAAAACGTTCCAGATGGGGAGAAAGCGTGAGGCGATTTTCGTGCAACTTATTATTGCCACAAATCTTCAGCCCGTTTACCTCGTGGTCTGTCCCATAATAGGATGCTCCCATGTACAAAACATCATGTCCCCATTGGAGCAATTTGTGGGACAGTCCCACAGCAGATTGGGCATAGGCGGATTTTGAGAATGGATTATCAGAAAGTATAAAAATCTTCATCGTAAACCTCTATTTAGAAAATGGAGGTCTCTCAGAAAGAGACCTCAAAACAATCTATTCGGCGTAGGTTAGATAAACTTGCACTTGCTCTTCAGCAATTTGGTTAACACTAACCCCACTACCATTGTGACTCCACAGGCGCATGAATGGGAAAACGGGGGCATCAAAAGATAGCCACTCGTCCGTTACCAGACTGCCACCAATGTAATCAGCCCCACTCTTCAGTGGGAAATAGCTCAATCCGTCAACCGATCCTTGAATACCAAGCGTCGCGGCTGTCCATGCCCCAGTGGTCCGACGACAATGCCAGGTCGCATCACCGTTAATATCACCAGGGGTAAGAAAGCGAACATATTCGTCCGTTACGTTTTCGCCAGCATCAAAAATGAGAGTACGGGGGTATAGAAATGCACCACTATTCATTAGGGTTCAGGGCGCTTTCGCGCCGCCTCCTGTTACTATAGGGTTTACGATGGTTCTCATTGTAAAACCTTAATGGTGCTTCTCAGTATAAAGACCTTCTACTTAGGGATTGCCCAAATAATAACCGCCAAAGACCGAATTGATTGCAATGTTACATGCACCCGCAGTAAGTTCGATGCGGGTATCGAAAAAGTCTGTAACACCATCTGCATGAACCATTTTGTGCAAGACAATATGGTATCCCGAAGCGACTACTGAGAGAGTATCAGTGATAATGCCTGCGTTTTTGTAAATTCCCCAGTTGTCAATGGTCCCGCCCCCATCTATACGCATTCGTACATAAAGTTTGTAGTAACCCGCCACAAGGGGTGTATAGCGCCAAGAAGAAGCACCTATATAATAGCCCAGACTATCTACCAATATGGTGCTGAATTTACCCAACTCTACCCCAGAGGTTAGGTTCTGTACGGACCCGCTTATATATGCCTCAAAAAAGGGTTTGGGATAGGACCCCCATATTCCACCAATAGGTATACCCATGAACAGTTCTCCTAAGCCCTAATTTGAACAGAAATGCCACCAAGGAAGGAGGGCGTCTTATTCCCTTTGCCCGCTGGTGAAAGAATCGCATCTACCCCAAAGAGGGCATTTTGAGCAACGTCAGTTCCACCACCAAAGGCGGAAGCCCCCATGAGTAGTAATTCTCGGTAGTCAGGTAGCAGAAATTTGGTTGACCCAAACTGGAATTGGAAATCGCTGCCCACATCATTGGGAATGGCATCTCCAACACCGCCACTTAACCCGAAACTGCTAGTCGTGACAGTATCGGCATCCATGCCTAAGCGTGAGGCGGTTCCACTATTCCAGTAGAGGTCAATTATATCAGCGTTTGCCATGCCATCCATCGGACGACGCAGATCAAAAGTTGCCTCCGAGGTACTTGTCCAGGTTGCCTGAGTGATCCATCTGCGAAGTTCATCATCTGCCAAATTCGCAATCAGATAGTCATTGAGGTCACTATAACTGGCTATGAGTTGTGCTGAACTATCACACCATAGGTATCCAGTTTTGAGAGTCGTATCCAGGCTAATACGCATGTGTCCAGTTTGTTCGGCGTCTGCTGCTGTTGCGGGACTCCAATTTGCGCCATTGTCATAGGTATGCCAGTGATTATCACCCTCTACCACAATTGCCACATCGGGAACAGCAAACCCATAATTAGTCCACTGTAGGTCAAAATCTGCCGAGGCAGTACCACCTGCCACACGGCGAACCTGAACCAAATAATTCCCTAGGTTGTTTTTGAGGGTTTCTCCCCAAGGAACAAATTGACGATAATCACTGGGCGGATTACCAAAACCTTGCAACCATGAAAGAAAGCTCATAGCGGGTCCTCAAATATCCATTTTACAACAGGTCGAGTAATAATCATTTGAGCATTAGGAGTTTCGTGAAGCAACTCAACCTCAAGGCGTACCAGATACTTCTTACAAAGGTTATCCAGTTCTTTCAAAAATGCCTGCTTGTTTAGTTCAAGTAAGTCCGCCCCTTTCGAGGCGGACACAACTGAAGTGTCTTTCATCAGAATGGTACCGTATCAATGATTTCAGAAAAGGCAGCCTTGCGACCATCAATGTCTGCCAATACAGCATTAATATGCGCCACGATGTTAGCAAGATTGGCGTCATTGACATTTGAATTCTCGCCAGCGGGCGGATTGTCGATAAAAATATCTGGATCGGCAGTCTTCACGGCGGTGTACATATCTGAGATTGCCTGAAGGTGAACAGCAGTTGCTAAAAACTGGACCAACTGTTGCTTGGTGAGGGTAACGAGATTATCAACTTGAGCTTGTTGTGCCATTAGAATTTCCTTTTTATGCTGAACTACTGTCGGTAATTAGACCAATTGTTGCTAAACCTGTCAAGAGGCTTGCCAATGCCACATTGCCACCACGAGAGCCCGTAACCTCTTGCTTAACTGCGGGGGCAGTTCCGTAGAATCCCACATTGGCGACGCTGCCATCAGCGGCGATGGAAAAAGCTAATCGAGATGCGGTATCAAATACACGAAAATCAACACGCGCTTTTCTGGTGGCGTGGGTAGCTTCGGTCCAATATACATTTTGTAAAAACATGGATTGAGTAGAGGTTGTACTGGATTTTCCAGTGATAGACACTCCGGTGCCAAAGCCCACTGTTGGAGTATCACTTGAATCATGATTAATAGCCAACGGATAGACGATTGTATTGGTTGCGGCATCGGTCGTTCGTAATGTGGTCTGTTTGGTGAGAACCGTTGTACTTCCGGTAGGAGCCATAGTCGCATTCCCCGTTGCGCCAATTGTAACCGAAAGGTAATTGCTACCATCATATCCTACTCGCAATTGTTCTGTTGTGCGAATGATATGCACCCTAGCAGAAGGCGCTGCGCCAGCCCCAAAGCTGGCATTGCTAGTGGTTTCTATAGTGGTGAATTTGCCCGTAGAAGGTGTAGTGCCACCAATGGCAGGGGGAATAGCCAAGGCACTGGCGAGATCACTGGCAACTAGAGCGCGAAAACCTGGTGTCGCTGGTCCGCCAGTTGAAGGACCCGCAAAGACTGTATTGGCGGTAGCGGTCCCAAATCCGGTGACGTTTTCCCAAACTGCCGCACCAACAGTAGCGTCTGTGCAAAAATAGATTGCCCCACTATAAATCCATAGGGAACCAACATCATATCCATCTCCGCTGTCATCTGTAACGAGAGGCGCGGCACTTGCATCTAAATTATGTTTGGGAACAAGACGTAGAACATCACCGTTTTCATCAAGGGTGGACCAACTTGTAGGACCGCGATACCAGACCTCGTGGTCTACGTCTGATTCAATGCGTGGTTGATTGGCTTGAATCTCATATTGCAAACCACGCAGATTGGTGACTGCGATTCCATTAACGGTACTCATTTGAAGATAAATAATCCCCTTACAGTCGCTTCGGAATTACTAGTCCATCCACCAGGAAAGGCAACTTTGCCAATCCATCCTCCCAACGGTGAACTGGGAGCTTGAACAGTTTCAATTATAACATTCTTGTTGGGAGAAAAGACACTGAATAGTAGGCTTGGCAAATCAGTTTCAACTGAAAAAATAAGATCGGTAGACCCTGGCACTTCTATCCAAGTTGCTCCATCTGGGCTTACTGCATAAGACCCCAACGAACTGGCATTGGAAACTTCCCATATCCAATATCGACTGCCTCCAATTTCTACTGCCTGATTAGAAGTGGTTCGCAAAACTGCCCAATATTGAGTAGCATCCTTAAGCCCAACGCCATGCTCAATCGTAATGGTATTGGTTGAACTTGCCACAGGTGTAAAACTGCCTGTTTGTAAAATGAGTCCTGGCAATCCATTTTCATCTCGTCGAATCTCCCAGGTGAGAGAATTCTCAGGACTATTTACCGCTGCCCCCAATTTAAAACTAAGAGTGGTAAGCCTACCACCAAGTGTGAAGGGTTGAGCGACCATATTATAATAACCCGTAAAAGTCCCCACTACTGCATTGGTTAAAAGCACTACTCCCGAAGCCAAAGACCCACCAGTAGGATGAGATGGAATAGCCAAAGAAAATAGTTTGCCATCTGCCCCATCGCTCATCATGGTATCAGGTGGAACCATTGAAGCTGTATCAGAAACTATTTCGCATACCACACTGTTGGGCAACGGATATTCGCCAATTCCCAATATAGAAGACGATTCCGCCTTCTGTCGTTCGGCTAAAACCAGATCAGTATCAAATAGTTTCTCTAATGATTCAATGCCCGTGGTGATGGTTACTTTGATTAACTGTTCTTTGGTAAATTCCAACTTTATGTTCGCAATAGGAAAGTAATCATTAATCTCTAACATATCAATCCATTGGTAGGATTGTGTATGAAGATTGAACAATGGAACCTGTAACAGGCTGTGGAAATAGGCATCACTGGCGGGTTGTAAGGTAAGAACCGGATTGCTAAGTTCATTAACCAAATTGGAATCAAAGGTAAATGTCTGAGCAAGAAAAAGTGTAATAGATTCTGAAAGAATATAGAAAACCCCAAACGCGGCATCCTTGTTTTCGGCAGACCATAGAGATGTATAAGATTTCATCTCTCCCCCAGAATAAGCAGGCGTAGTAGCTACCGTCCCCCACGCAATATAATTAGCAGCGTCTAATGCCCTATCAGTAGTTAATACAATCCAGTAAATTCCAGCATCAAGATTAAAATTGCTAAAATTTGCCAGAATCCACTCATAGGCAGTATCCAGATCGGTCTCATTTACTGTGGTTGTGGCATTAGTGTCTACCAGGGTTCCCGAAGGCACCCCTGCATTATTAGTTTGGACCTCGATGGTTGCTATTCCTGTTGGAAGAGCAATCTTCTTTAGCCACAATCTTAACCTGTCAATGGTTTTTGAAGAACTAAGAGTAAAAGATTGAGCTAATCCACTTAGTGATGAATAGATCTCAAAACATCCATCTACAGCAAGAACAGTATAGGGATTAGGATTGGTATCATCTAGCTTCCAATAGCTTACCAGCCCGGTGTCCAGTCCCAACCCCGCTAATTCTGCATAGGTCACGCCCGCCCCGCCATTGTAGAGCGCGGCTAAGGCTGTCGCATCTGGTACCCAACCATTCCATTTTCCCCACTCATCTAGATGAGCACCAAGATAACCCGAAGCGGCTGCATATTTGCCAATCTGAAAATTGTAAGTTCCAGTCCAGACACCGTTGCTATAGGAAGCGGTTGTGATTGTGCCATTCACTGCTATTCCTAGTACATTTGCCACCGAATCATGCCACGCCGCCACTAAATAATTTGTGCTGGGTGCAAGCACGACCGTAGAGACAACCCCACTGGTTGCCGTGCCATCGTTGCTGACGGTGAATCGCATTTTACTGGTGCTTTGATCCATCCAAAGAAGATATTCTCTATCACCCGCGTTGCCATACTTGCTCAGAATACATTGCAGTGTAGCAAGTGAATCAAAATTGACCCACCCAATAAAAGCAAATTTTGCATCTGCGCCCGCTAAATCCGCATTTGAGGCGCAGTACAAATAATTCGTATTCGCCGCCACGAACTGCGCGGCATTGCCTTGAATGCCTGTAGTTGGGAAAACGCCAGTAACGTCAGAGAGATGATTGGTTCCATGACTATCCGACCAAATGTATCGCGCATCTCTGCCAAGCATTCCGCCACTGGCATAACTTGGAGCACTTGCGTCAGTTCCCCATGCGATATAGTTTGTGGCTGAAGGTGCGCGGGTAGTAGTAAGCACTAACCAATAAGTACCAGCAGATACAGAAAAATCCGTAAAATCAAAAGCAATCCAGTCATATCCAACTGCCAAGCCGCTTTCGGCAACAGTAGTAGTAGCATTCGCATGGGCAAGCGTACCTGATGGTTCTCCCGCACTATTGGTTTCAAGTCGTAGAGTCATGGTTCCAGTTGGAGAACCAATCTTCTTCATCCAGAGGCGAATCTGTGTAATATTTTGCGCCGTACCAATAGAAACGGGTTGAGCTAATTTATCTAGATAAGAAGTTGCACGAGTCAAGTTGGTATCAGTGTCTTGATTAGCACTGGCATAGGTTTCATCCAATACATTCCCCATTAGAAACACATCGGTATCCACCATGATTTCAGAATTGTGTTCTCCCAGAGTGGAAGATGATAATGTAACCGTGCTATAACTTCCACTACCTAACCGCGCAAGTAAATCTCCATCATCATTTGAGATGTAGTCATTTGTGTCATTAACGATGTAATCAATGTCACTACTTAGAACATTGGTATTACCCTCAGATGGACTCTCGACAATTTCAATGGTGTAATTTTCAATCTCTCCGTTAACAGAAATGAACTCATTTACACAGGCTTGCCATAATCCATATCCCGCTGCCTGAACTGCACTGGGAATCAGGCGATCCAGATTGGCAGGTACAATATCTTTGAAGCGTTTAATAACTTTGTCTCCATCAGAAAAAAGCAAATCTCGAACTACCCATGTGCCATCATCTTTCTCAACCACTGGATAACGGTAGTGAGTTGCAAGCGCGTTGTCATAATCGTAAGCATCTTTAAGGTAAACTTCTCTGCTAACCGCACTACCGCCAAAGGCTTCTATTTCATAAAGTTGCTTCTTGGCAAGTGCAATTTGCTTAGAACTAACCAGATTAAGCCCCTGAATAAAACTAGCCCCAGACTTATCTCCTAATGGTCCTACATCAAGACGATAAAATCCCTCAAAAATACTACCATAACGAATGTAAAATTCTGGTACACGCTCAGTCAAGGCTTTTAGTTGAGCATAAAGTGTTTCTTTGTCTCGTAAGTCTATTGTAGTGACAATAGTCTCATCCAAACCCTCAAAATATCCGACCTGCCAATCTGATTCTTCAGATTGCGATAGCAAGTCTGCAACAATAAATAACACGGGTTCATCATTATAACTTGCGCCTGAGAATCCGCGCTCTCTATAAAGCAATCCCAACTCAGCCGTACAATTAAATTGGATAGTATCTATATCGCTACTTTCAATAAAGGTTGGAACTCCATTTTCGACAATGCCACTGGATACTAATGTATTGCCAAAGTAGAGTGTATAGACCTGATTTTGCAATTGTCGTGGCAAACTAAGTATTTTAGCCGGATCATCATCATTCAAAAACCGATAAGCCGATGCAGTAAAACTACAGGTTCCAACGCCATCAATGGAACGCTCAATTTTGACATTCTCTGCCTCGCAAAACACATCGCCAACATAAGCATATAGCATGGGGACAGTCCTAAATAATTCTGAAGTTATGCAATTGGGCGCTTAAGACACCCTCAATTGGATAAGTAAGTGAAAGGATATTATTTCCCATTCCGGTTGATCCCAAGAGCGGCGAGTTATAATTCCAACGCGGATACACCTCAGTAATGATAACATTATCTCGAAGCACAAAGGAATTGTATTGGTTATAATTCGCAACCACAAGAATATCGTCATCTAACAAGCCAGTATATCCCGCATCATTCAAGTCCGTATTCAAAATGCCGAGATGCAAAGAGGCAATAGAGGTACGTGTATTCCATAAATTCTCACCATGCGTGACAGAAAGTATAATAGACCCACCGTCAGGTAATCCCGTCCACTGATAAAGCGAACGAGAAAGTCCAGCAAATAAACCGCTAAAAGGATTGGTAAATGAGAAAGCTGTTTCAGTGGTCCAATTGGTTCCCCATCCAGTAATAGGATACCCTTCTGGCAATTCAGTATGCCAAGTTTCCCAAATATCAGGGTCAAATAAGTAAAAAGCATTCTCATAAAACTTCCTCGACCACATCCAATCTGCTGCAAAAGTAAAATCGTTGTAGGTGATGGGCAATGCAGAAAGTGTTCCGTCCTCTGAACTAAATGCCATTCCACCAGGAGTAGGAGTAAATTGCCATAAGAAACGATTGATGGGTTCCCAGAAATTCTGAACCTCGCATTCTATCTCAATTGAATGGTTCTTATGGTCTGGTTTTACCGACTTTATATATCCTGTGTTATAAACCCATAGAACACCAGCATCATAAAGTGCATCATAATTTCCCAATATATCCCATTCGGCACATTCATTAAGAGGAATATAGGCGATAAAGTCTACTACTGGCAAGCCAATAAGTTGGTCAAATTTAGCCTTGCGCTGATCAGCCATATAGCGACTGTTATTGATAAGCACTTCTCTAATGGTAAAAGATTCGCTCTTAAATCCACGACCACCAAAAGAAAGGCGCTTGTTGGGTGTCCAACTCATATCCTGGGACTGTCCCAAAGCACTGATTCGTGGTGCATAGACCAAATCATATTGGTCTGATGGGAACATGGTATGGGTAAGGCGAACATGTCCGATTTGAAAAAGACGAATCATTTTCCTGCCCTCAGCAATCTCAAACGCGCCGGATCGCGCTGATTTCTGCGATTGATACCTTCTTCTACCGCAGAAGCCAACTGATCGGGTGATAGGTTGGTCCCATTAATCTCTACTTGAACAGTTTCGGAATAATAGGTATCCCCAGTAATGTTACCGCCAGTCATGCCTCCCCCTAAAGGTGAGTGCATATACCCAGGTTGTGAGGAAAGCAGATAATTGCGATTACCAACCTGAAAGGTTTCAAAAGGTACATTCTTGCGTTGTTCATTAAACTCAACTAATTGACCTGCTGGAATACTGCCGCCATAGGCATGTTGTGGAATAGGAACAGTTGCCCCGCCGCCCATTAGTTGTCGGAAGAGATTAATAGAATCTGCTGCTCCGCGCACTGCCGATTCAACCGCCTGAAACTTGGTGATAAGTGGTTGCAGTGTGGCGCTAATATTATCCACGCTAATGGTCAGACTGGTGGGCATATTGAAGAAGTAAGTTAAAATGTTAGAGACTGTCGTATCTGCGAGAGTGCCAATTTCTATTAGCTTATCAATGAGAGGTTGCATAGCTGCGTCAATAGATTCCTGATCTATCAAGGTTGTTATTCCTTGAGTTGCCAGCGCAAAGGTGTCTATGCCAGTAGTAGGTTGTCTAGGACCTTGTGGTCTTTCCTCTACTCCCCCGCCCAAGCCCAATAATCCGCTTGCGCTATTGATAACGCCTTTAACTTCATTGAAACCTGCTATAAAGGTATCATCAACTTTATCAATAATGCCCTGAAGGGTATCAATAAAACTCGAAATAGGAGCCAGTACCCCAGACAAATCACTTATGCCAACTGGTAATGTAAACCCACTAATTGCAGTTAGCATACCACTAAGGAATTCTTTTACATCTCCCCATGCGTCCCCAAAATTAATGGTCGCAACTGAATTTTTGATAGCTGTAAAGAAGGTGGCAATATCAGTTCCCAGTTTTTCAAGATTTAGGGTGCTGACATAATCACCAACCGCACTGACAAACTCTTTAAGCTTAGTCCAGTTGTATCCAAAATCAAATTCGCCAACCGCAACTTTTATCTTATCAAAGAAGCCGCTGATGCTCGTGCCAATTCCTTCCCAGTCAATATTGAGACCTGCCACAAAAGCAATAATCTTATCAAAGCCCTCACCTGCGGTAGCTTTAACATCCTCGCCAAACTTTTTGATAGATACTCCGGCGCGATCAAATTTGCCAGCGAGTTCTTCATCACCCAGAAAAGTTGCGATAATGGAAAGCCCATCAGTAATTCCAGCAAGAATGGACAAAGGCAGGTCTATAAGGGCTTCTCCCAGTCCAGACAGACCAGTTGTAACTTTAGTCCAATCTCCCTGAGCAATACCCTGAATGATAAGTGCAAGATTACCCAATACGTCCAGAATGGGACGGATAACACTCATCATCATGGTAATATTTACAATTAGAATACCGCCAAGAATTCCCGCAACGATAAGTAATCCTGCCCCAATTTGTTTAAGTAGCCAAATAAGTGCTTGCCCTTGTTCAGATTGTGCGAACTCTGCAAGTGAATCCCGAAATTCTCTGAATTTTTCACCTAACCGCGAAAAGCCAGCCAGAACATTGCCATAAACTTCTTCTCCCACCGCTTCTCTAAACATTCTGGTTAAAGAAGTTATCAAGCTTTTTGCCATAGAACGGATAAGTGATAACATGCCTTCAACAATAAGACCACCAAGTGAAATAAAGAAGTTTAGAACTATGTCGCCAATATATCCCAACAAATCCTTAGTGGTTCCCTCAAGTAGGATTTTCTGTAATCTGTCTGAAATATCTGCTCCGGTAAGTTGCTCAAAAAGGACACTGCCTTCACCAAAAAGGCGTTGTATATTGAGCGCAATATCGCCTAATCCATTTTTCCCAGTGAAAAGACCAACAATACTTTTCTTAACTTTATCTATTGCGACACCAATATCCTTAAAGGTTCCTTCTATGGGTGCTAGAGCAAAAAGGAAACTTCCAATATCATCTCCCTTGATACCAAACATACCAAATATTTTTTGCCCCAATCCAGTTTTCGAGAAAGCCTCAATTCGTGATTGCAGTCCTGTGGTAAAACGTTGTTCTTCCGAAATGCCGCTGTAGAAAGCCTCTTCGTCTTTCTGGATAAACCGCTGTCTTTCAATAAGGTCTTGTCGTTGTTTAATCAGGTCTGATAATTCCTGATTTTGAGACTGCGCAGGGGCGAGATTAATTTGCTGACCAGGACGAATAATTGGAATAGTTCTTGGTGCGGTTAACCCCTGAACAGCCTCTTGAGAAGTGCTAATTGTTCCTTGTGTTTGTATAGTTGGAATATCTGGATTAAGTGCAAGTAATTCTGGAACAGTCATGTTATTAGCTTGGGCAATTGACCAAATGCTCTCTCCTGATGCAACGGTATGAGTTGGTTGCGTAGTCTGGGCTTGCGTAGTAGCTCCCTCTAATTGGTCATAAGCGTCAATTGCCCTATCTAGTGCATTTATCTGATCACTAATGGCAGCCGTTGTATCTGGAATACCGCCCTGAGTAAATGCGTGAGTATCTGATAGTAGGTCTAGGAATTGTTTGAATTCTTGTAAGCCCTGAGTAGCTTTATTAATTTTCTCTGTAATGCCATCGAAGAAGTTGGTAACGGGTTGCATTGCATTGTTTACACTTGAGGACTGTCCCATCACATCACTAAAGGCACCAATAAAATCAAATAGTGTACTAATAGCCTCCTTCACGGCACTAAAGAAATTCTTGATAGCATCTGTAAATCGCTTAAGAGAATCCATTGCCTCTTCACTCTTGCGAAATTCATTAATGAAAATAGCAAATGCACCACCAACAAAGGCAATTGCGCCTGTTAGGGCAGTAAAGAAAATGATTAATGCTCCTCCTGCTAAAACAACACCTGCGAACATGGCAATTAACCCTAATGGGTTAGTGATAACAAAGAGAACTGCACCAATAGCCATGCTAACTGCCGTAAACATAATTCCCAATGGTATCAATACAGCACTGATTAGCAACATACCAATTCCAATAAAGGTAGTAAGGGCTGCTCCCAATACAAGAATGCCAGCGAAGATTGCTAAGATCGGTCCTGGTAACGATGCAAAGGCATTCACTACTCGAATCAGAACATCAAAGATGGGTTTCAGTACATGATTCATAAGGGGCATGAACGCCTTAATAGTTAAGGTCTGAATAGAACCCTTGAGAGATTCGATTCTGCCCTTAAAGGTATTCATCATTTCAGAGGCTACTTTTGCCGCAGTGGGAACCGTGTCCATTTCAGCTACGAATTTGTCAATTGCATCAGCATCTTGAGAGAGCAAAATACTTAAGCCAATCTGACCATAGCGACCTGCCAACTCCTGAATAGTACGGAAGTTCTCAGACTGAGAGCGAGTAATTTGAGTAGTAACATATTGGGCTTTTTCTTGACTACCCGTAATTTCGGCAATAACTCCTGTTGCATTGACGCGAATGGCTTCTAGTTCTGTACGCCGACGAGCAGAAGTAGTTCGCAAGCCCGCGTCGGTTAGGCGCAATTGTCGATCAGCAGCGGCATAAGCATCACCCGCATCTTCTAGCATTTGCTTATTTTCTTCAGCAATTCCTCCCCCAACCTGTACCGTAATGGTTTTCATATCATACATGCTGTGAGAGAGTTCATTGATAATCTGCTGGATACCCTTAAAGTTACCCTCAGAATCGGTAAGTGAGACCCCCAGTTCCTTAAAGGCATTTTGCACATCATTGGTTGGACGAGTCAGATTGGTCAACATGCTCTTTAATTGGGTGCCTGCTTCAGCACCACGAACGCCTGCATCGTTGAACATGGAAAGAATTGCTACCGTCTGGTCAAAAGATAAGCCAAAAGAGTGAGCGATAGGACCTACATTAGACATGCCTTCTTGAAGTCCAGCTACTTCAGCAGTGGAGAGATTAGCTGCCTGTGAATAACTGTCTACGATGTCCGTAGTATTTTCAACAGATAACCCAAAGGCTTGCATTGCACTCACAACTGCCATAGTAGCCTGTGTCAGGTCCATATTGCCCGCCGCTGCCAGATTGCCTACTTCTGGCAAGACGCGAAGCGATTCAATTACGCTCAGACCTGCTTTTTGTAAACCAAGGAATGCCGCTGCACTTTGTTGTGGGTCGAAGATAGTTTCAGCACTAAACTGAAGAACCTTATCCGAGACTTCCTGAAGGGCTTCACCCTGAAGGTTTCCGAAGATACGAATCTGATTAAGGGTTTGGTCAAACTCGGCAACCATCTGAGTGCGATTACCCGCAATGAGTGCACCGATACCGCCAGCGATAGCAAGATTTCGCCCTCCGTAGAACATGCTGCGCCCAGTAGTGGTTAGGGACTGTCCTATATTTCCTATTTGCGTTTGCAGACTGCGTAGACCGTTAGTGAAAGCATCTACAAATCCTTTTGCCATACCAGTAGCAAGTGAAGCGAGTCCAGTCAAACCTTGTCTAAGGCCATCAATTATAGAAGTCCCCATTCGCATAAATACTCGTGAGGGAGAACTCATTTCAAGTTTGTCTCTGGCGGCTTGAATAAAATCGTCAAAGAGAAAGCTGCCCGCCTTTTTTAAGACGCCCAAAACGGTTGGATGAGTTAATCCCTTGGCAATTGCTGTTGTCGCCGTTATCCCAAATTTTGTAAGAGTACCCCCTACTCGAACAATATCCGATAATCCTTCAGTTAATCCTCCAAGCAATTTAGTAGAAAAGGATGTTTTTGCAGATGTAGGCATAGCAATTTTAGAAAACTCGGACATTGCAAGAGTAATTTGTTTTGCCATTCCAGAAACATCACCTATTCCTTTAAATTTCTCAAAGACTCTGGCAATGCGTCCGAGAACATTAGATAAATCATCTAAGTTTTTGATTTGATTAGTTCCCAATTTTTTGGTAGATGATCCCAGTTGATCTAGGGCTTTCCCAATAACTTTAAAGGTTTCAACCATAATACCAATAGAACCTGCTTCTCGTTTAAAGAAACCAAGAAATCCACCACGAGAAGTTTGTGTGTCTGCCTTAGTTAAATCTAGTGTTGCAAAAGTATTAATTATTTGACTTATGGCATGTAATAAGTTAGTAAAATTGGCGGCTGAACCACTACTAATGGTCACTCCCGATAATGCAGAAAGCGCCTTGGTCAATACCGACATAACAGGTATAAGTGATTGGATGAAATCAGCCGCTTCGATAGTTGTCTTTTTGAAAAAAAAGAAGCGCGTGGTCTGAACCGTTTTGGTCAACTCTACATTGGACGAAAAAAGCGCGAAGTCTCTTAAGAAATTTAGGATGCCATTTAATGTGGGTCCAACATTAACTAGATTTGAAAAGTTAAACCTTGATAATGGAATCAAGGCAGTTGAAATGACAGATACTATGGGACCTAATCTTTGTATTGCTTGTACAACTGGATCGGTTTGAGGGTTTCTACCAAATAGTCTATCAAGAAAGGAACGATTACCAATAACTACTGCATATTGGGTAAAAAATGCCATAATCTCTTGAAGCGCGGAAATAATAGACTGCAAGCCAGAACCAACACCTTGTATAGAAACACCGCTAATCTGTGAAAATCCTGACAAGGCTTTTGAGATAGCAGTTAACATAGTAGACATGCGTGTAATTCGTTCAGCATCGACTTCGGCAGGCATTGAGGCAATTGCTGTGTTGATTTGCCCAATACTAGAAATTAGTATTTGAATTGCCTTGGCACTTTGGAGAATAGTCGAACTACCAGTAGTAACTAATCCTGCACCTTTAAGAGAACCTACGATAGAATCAAAAACCTGGGTAAAGTTGGCAGTGGATTTATCTAGTCCGCCAGTGGTTGCCATTTTCCCTTTTACGGTATCGAGAAACTCACTGAAATTATTAAACCCTGTTTGAGAAGATACCAATGTGGCATTGACGCGATCCACTATCTGAGCAAGATTCTTGAGTTCTTCCTCAAAGGGTCTAATGTTCTTTAGTTCAAAGGTTAAGCCAGCCATTAGCGAATCGCCTTGGTTTCAGGATAAACCGAGTATTCTGGGTCATCTATTCTAAACCTGATGACCCATCCATCATCTTCGAGGGTGCCTTTCATCCGATTGAAATGAGCGACAACTGCATCCTTAATATCGTAAGACCATGCACGTGCTTCTAAGGCAGGTCTGGTTTTTCCTGCTTTTATGGGTCCAGCGTATTGGGGACCTAGAAAAGGACTGGTAGCTTGTTGGGTAAAGGGTTGTGTTCCTCGATCCAACCAATACCACAGATTATGGGTCTTGCCTTCATTATTGAGGACAGTAATCCCAATTTCCCAGTCTACATTCAAGGCAATGGGACTTACTTGGGGACTGTCCCCAATATCATAATTTACCTGGATACCTTGCCAAATTTGTTGGCGTCGGTCAAAGACACCCGCGATTTTGGCGGCATTCTTACCCTTAAAGTTACGTGAGTCGGTGATAGGCGTGTAGGTAGGTGTCCAGTTTCGACCAAAATCGTCAAACCAGCGATCTACCACATCCTTAATCTCCTGGTTGATTCGTTTTACGTCCTTTTTAACCAGTCGTTTAGCATCCTGTTTGACTTCTCTAACAAGTTCTGCCAGGTTTGCCTTATTTACCTTTACGCTCACGCTGCACCTTTGCTTCGTTTTCTTTCCGAATTTGTGACTGTAATCTCAGATGTTCCTTTACCAATTCCGCTTGATTATTCAAAATTGAGTGGGCAATCAACTCGCCTTTTTCTTCAAAGCTCATTGCGGCCCACTCTCCAAGGTATTGTTTCTTGAAATCAACAATTGAGTATCGACTGGGAACCGCGACTATCAGATCGGGGCCCAGAAGACGTTCGCGGTAATTTTTATTCTGTTCATCCTCTGCTTTTTCACCCCAGATAAGATCGATAACTCTTTCATAGCGTTCCCCAAGGGTTTCAATTGATGCACTGCCGTCATCGTTATACCGTTTCACTAATGGCATTAATCTCCGCAAGTGAATCGTTATCCAATCGTTCAGGCTGAAACCCCGCCTCGTCAACTTCAGTTGCCTCCGGTGTAAAATCGCCCCGACCAATACGCTCTGCAATACGGGTAAACATATCCATTACAATATCCATCATGGAAGATTCAGCAGTAGATTTTGTTTCAGCATGAAGGCGAATCAGTTCATCAATAATGGCGAGCTTTTGTTCCAGCGGATTATCCAGATTATGTTTTAAATCGGGAGCCTTACCCATTGAGCGCATATATTCTTCTTCTTCATCGGTCTCTTCATTGGGTAATTCTATCTGCCCCAGATCATTTCGCAGACGCGCTTTCCATAATACGCGACCACTGGGAGAGTAAACCTTATCGATTTCAAAATTGTTATCCATGAGGGCAACCATTGTAGCATGAACCTGTGCTTCATTGGTTCGCTTTTGATAATATAACTTTGCGCGTTCAAAGGCATCTACCAAAGCATGTCCCTGACTCATAAATCCCTTTACAATAACATCATTCTGATATTGTGAGACTAACGCATCGGGACTAATTTGCTTAACCAATCGCTGTTCACAGATAATATCAAAATAATCCTGAATGCGCTTGGCAGCCTTTTCATTGAGAGAAATTTCTATTTTGCCAATATCTTTTACTTCTACAAACACTTGCTCATTCAACACCTCAAGAGACTTGTTACGAGAAGTGCCTTTTCTTTTGATTTGCTTTGCCATAACCTTAAGAACTCCTTAAGAAAAACTAAATCTGAGGGGATTCCTCAGATTTATTGTAGCAAGTTGTTCTTAGTTAGGCAATTACAGGTTTAGTCGTCAGGTGTATACGGCGCTACTACAATGACTTCGCCAGTGGAAGTGACAAAAGCAAAGTGCGAGGCACCTTCCCAGGTTTCGCCTGTTGCGCCACCACGAATGTTGCCAGTTACCGTAGTTCCAGGATTGACTGGAAGAGCAGTGAAAATAGTGTCGTCTTCATAGAGAGGTGAACGCTCATAAACACGCGTTCCGCCTGCTACGATGGTACGTATCTTATCTCCACCAACAAAGTAGAGGTCATCAGTGGTTGCGGCAACTGCTACTGAGGTATAGGTTCCGCCACTGGCAGCATCTTCATTCTCGCGCATGGTGCCAGCCTGACCAACAAAGACCACATGATTGAAGTCTTCAATTGGTGCGCTGCCTTCATTGCCGAGAACTGCCACATCGTATAGTTTCTTACCCGTCACATTCACATCAGTGCTGATGTCTGTGATGGAGTTGCCATTGATGCGACCTGCCACACCATCAGCCCCAGTCCATCCACAAACATACAGATAGTTGGTATTTGGATCATGGGCAATCTTATAGAGTGCATCGGGCGTAGCAAAGACGGTTTGTGTAAAGGTAGACCACGAAGCAAGATTACGAGCGCGGACAATAACGCCATCCTTGCCCACTGCCCAGTAGTATCCCGCGCCTTGAGTCACACCATAAAGTGCATTGGTGATACCCGAAGCCACAGAAACCGTTGTGCCACCATCTGTGCTGTAGGCAATGCCACCAGTGGTGGCTGTCACAGGATCAATGGTATCCGCATAGGTCGCTACAATTACATTACCGTTGGTGAATAGATCGGTGATGATAGACCCAGAGGGAATTGAGTTGGAGATTGCAGAGCTTGTCGCAAAGCGATCATCTGTGGATTTATAGATAGGCACTCCCGTTCCATCGCCACCACCATAAACACCCAGTTGGTGCGGGTCTAGCGGGCAGGACTGGCAATCTGCAAAACGGAAGGCAATCGCATAGAGAGCTTCAGTATCGGTCTGCTGTTCATCTACGCCCAAAGCCCAATAGAGATTGGTTCGGGGAGTATGAAGCATGGCTTGGCGATCTACTGCTACTGCGTCACCCGTAGTAACAATCAATTCATTAGCTTGTTCGGATTCATCTAGTACAGATCGAGGGAAAGCATAGAAGTGAGCATAACGCGCATCATCATCGGTACACTTTGCAACCGCAAAAAAATCGCGCTTACAAGGTGCGCCGCCGCGCCGACCAGCATTTGCCACCTGGTCAATTGGGGTCCACACTGCACCTGGAAGAAAGTTGATCTGGAAGGCAGAAGAACGAACGAAGGATGCCTTTGCATAAAACTCGCGTTCCACCACATAACCGCCAGTATAAGAGAAGTCGCGAATAGTTACCGCATCTTGTCTCTGTAGATCAGGCGTGCCAACTGCAAAACCAGGAAGGGGGATGACCGGATCATGATAATCCGCATCTTTCATCAACAAGACATAACTCTTATTGGTGACTTTTGGACCCCACTGAGAGGGAATTCTTGAATTAATCGTTGACATGTGTTACTCCGATTATATCGTTACCACTTTATTGCGTAACTTGATACCCTTCATCACTTCAGCGAATAGCAGATCGCCTTCGCGGTGTCCATAGAAGTAGTTTACCGTAGTTTGACCCGTGAAGGGATTCGAGGATTGCTTAGTATAAGACTGTTGCATTTGACTGATATAGTCCTTATGCTCACCATCGACATTACACACGCAATCGCAGCTTTCGAGATTAATGGTTGCCGCAGTTTTGGCAACAATCGCTCTCCGCAATTCCTCTATGGAGTCCTGAAAGAGGTCTTCTCTAACCAGGGGGTTAACTTTGTAATAAACTCTGGCGCGGTATCGCTTATGGGGAACCGATAACACGTCATTGCTAAGTTCATCATATTTCACGATGCCCGAATAACCATCAATGATATGGAAGTCAGTATCCTCAGACTTATACTCGATTTCTTCTGGTTGGCAGTCATTCAGATATTCCTGATAGTAAATCGTACCAGTTAATTCTTCTTCTTTCCGTTCGTAGAGTTCAAGAACGCGGTACAATTTGTAGAATTCGCCTTCTACCAGATCAATTGTGTCATTGGCAAATTCAGGTCTGCCTAGCGTCCAGGAATAAAACCAGAAGCGCCAACGCAATTTGCCCTGACTCAATACTTCCTCTGGTGATTTCGCAAAAGGCAATATCTGTTGAGTATTGGGGTGCATGACCACACAATTGCTCAAGGTTACACCACTAATGGGATCAACTTCTGCCATCATATATTCATAGGATTGCAAATTAATCTCTACCGCTGGATTAGCTGCGTAACTAAGGGGCATGGAAGTACCCACAGGCATCACCCAGTTGAATCCATCCTCGGCGGGATAATTAGCCTGAAGTTGCCAGTCAAATTGAGCATAAGAACTGGCATCTCTTAGAATCGTTTCATGAGGATTTAGGGCAATCGTACTATCAAAATGCGCCTCAACAAATTCACCATCAGGTTCAAGTTTCAATTCAACATCATGAATAAGAAAAGGCGAGATAACAAGATTGGTCACAAATTCAAGGGTTTCTACTACATTAATCGTTTCTACTCCACTCAGGCGCGTATAGATAGAGCGCGTCGAATGGTCAATAAAAACCGTATCTTGAATATAGGCTGGACCAGCAAGCAATCGTTTCTTGGAAATAATCATCTGTTGAATATTGAAAAGGATACGCCAGAGGGCTTGCCGCGCTTTGTTATTGAGGCAACATGAACTTGAACATTCCTCACCACCAAAAATGCGAACACCATAGACGCGCTCCCGCATATTGGATATTAGAGCAAAGTCCAGTAGATTCACGGGCAGCGCATTGAGAGTTAACTCAAAATCATCTTTTACAATACGGCGATTGATATTGTAAGCATCAAAGAAGTCACTCATGGTTTAGACTCCCTATCATAAAGCCCGCCAACGCAGAGGGGGCAAAGACCAGAAGCACAACCTCTAACAAGTTGTAAGAGTTAGCAGAAACCAATAAATAGGGAACCAGTAAAACCAGGTTAATACGAAAAGATAGGCAGAAGGGACAAAACCACAGATACACTTTGTCCTTAACTTCCCAGACATAACCATTAATGGTATAAATGCCAAATGGTCTACGCAACCAATCAAATAGATTCAAGGGTCTGCTAAAAGGAAATTGGTCTGCGTCTTTCCAGAGGACAGTCCTCACCGAACTTGCCAGAGGACCCTCATACTCGATTGAGGCAATCCGTGCAAGGAAACCAATGGTTAGTAAATAGAGAATAAGTTCACGCATAATCACTCTGCCTAATGGTTGGATAGAGCGCCAAAAAACGCGCTTCTTCCTTAGAATGGACAAAAGTAATGCCTGATACGCCATGCTGAATCCAGTAAACCAGGTCTCGCAGGTAGACCACAACACTTCCGCCTTTAGGAGTAACCCTTACACAACGAAAGTTGGATTCAGAACAAAGTACCCGATCTGCATCGAAAATAATGGTGGCAGACTCTAATCCAGTATTCGGATTCACCGCAAAATGGGGTGATAGTCTGCCACCACTACGCCGCCGACTGCGACATTTCGAGCAATTAGCCATACATTAGGTCTGCACTGCACCAAGACGATAAACCATGATTACGGATTCGTCTGCGCCTGTGCTATTCGCGGTTTGGTCATCTGCCCTGATGGAGATGGAGATAGCCGTAGTCGTTCGCAAATATCGAACCAGAATCTTTTCGCCCTCTTCATCGGCAGTCGTAAAGAGGATAGCAGAACCCGTTACATTATAGACTTCGATGGAGCCAGATGCACCAGTTTGATCAACCTGAATGATAATCAGATAAGCGTTACTGGCTGCTAAATCCAGTTCGTTATTTACGGCATCAAACGTGATTGCCAGATCGTCCTGATTACCTGCCTGATCAGTTTGCGCCAAATCTAGCTTGGTTGGACTGGATACGGTTCCGGCATCAGCCTCAACATAACCAACCCACAGTTCGGGTTCATCACGATTTCGCCCAAACAGCATATTGGGGTACAAATGAATATCAGCCATTTACAACCTCTTTCTTAGGACGCCCGCGCCGCTTGGGAGCAGGCGATTCACTTAGTTTTGCTTGAAGTTCTTGAATTTGACGTTGCAGTTCCGTCACCACATCTTCCTGATGGTTCTGTTTAGAACCAGGGGGATAGATAGAGAGCAACATCTTACCTTCTTTAGTCCGTGTCCAATCCACAATTTGCAAGATTCGCTTTTCGGTCAGTTTTCGCAACGCCTGTTCTTGCTTGGCATCCTGGGGTTTATACTTGCGAATTTCATCTTGAACAATATCGCCAGTAGATTCCCCCTGTGGGGGGACTAGAACAACTAATCCCCCCGCCTTCACAGGTTGACCAGGCATGGGATGTGCCAGGTTATAGATTTCCATCAATTAGACTCCTGCACCCAAAGCACCACCCGCTACTACAGTTGCATAGTAGCCATCAGTAAAGGTAGCACTTTCCAGCATAGCAGGTTCTTCCAGAGGCACCGTAACCGATGTGATACGGCACTGATAGGGATTGGCGCGAGTCAGGAGGCGTCCACCCATCTTCACGAAGAAGTAGTAGCATTCCTGATTTTCCTGAATCCATCCATATCGGGCGATACCACCCAGACCAGTACGCATGGTCTGAATCTGAATATTGGCATTGTTGTTATTGCCAACATCCCAATTGATAAACTCATGTTCGAGAATATTCATACCACTGATAGACCGCACTAGAAGCTGAATTTCACCCGTAGCGGTTGTGTCATTATTGCTGGCAGTTGCCAACGCATCTTCAATCAGGACCGCAACCGGACGACCATCTACATTGAAGGTCTTATCCGAAATCAGCCGATTCAAACGCTCTTCAGCATCACCAGGCACCACATAGAGAGCAGCACCTATTCCCGTCACCATTGGACTGGCGGCTAGGTGTTCGGCAATCGCGTGCCAATGGGCAGTGGACATGACTACTGCCATATCACCATCGTTTAGAGTTTCTTGTCGGATAGAGAGGCGTTTGCGCTGGAAACGAACGGCACGGCGGATAGTCTGCACTACGTCACCAATGGTTGCCAGAACGGAACCATCAATGATCAGCGGATTAGCGAAGTCTACCGTACCACCAGAACCAGGCACCACACGAGCTAACACATACCCATTCACAATAATGGTATCCAGTCCATCATATTCCATGACAGAATTGGACACGTCGCCATAAATGGTTACATAGTGCAAGTGAGCCTGTGCGTTGATCATGGTCATTGCCACGCCCAGGTCTTCGTCATTCATGATTTTCAGACCTGCGTTGGGACCTCGGAAGTAGAAGCGTGGAGAACGTTCATAGGCGAACTGCATCACATGGGTTTCAAGGATATGAAAGGTAGGAGAAGTAAAACTGAAAGTTCCATATCCAACCTGGTACTGGAAGCCGTTCCATTTTGAGTCAGGACCATATTCGCATTCGGCAATATCCAGACCTGCCAGAAATGCCGCATAGTCTGTACCACCCCAACCATTAGGAGCTACCCATGAAATATGCGTTACAACCGCATTCTGCACATTGGTTTGAGAAGTGGGAATCCACCGGACCAGATCAGAACCAGGAGGCACTACATCAGAAAGAATATCTTCCTGCTGCCATGAGAAGGGACCGCTATCATAGAGCTTATTAGCCTGGGTATAGGGACCCACTAAAACATTACGGGCTTCTTGTCCGGATTGATACCAGTTATTACCCATCGCCTCATTGGAAAACTGACCCCAGGCGCGATTGATGCTTACAGGGTCTTTGAGATTATATCCATGATCCGCCGCATAACGCAGATAATCATGAATAAGTTCTTGTGGCAGACCTATAGGATTATAGTTCTGTGGGAGTTGAGTAACGGTCATCGTCCATTTCCTCTTGTGTTATACGCGCCAGGTGAACCCAACCGCGCACCTGAAACAGACGTGCGAGCGGGAACTGACTGCTCGGACTGAGAACGCACCACGTCAATTTCGGAACCAGACATAGCGCGTACACGAGTAACCGCCTGTTCCATCGCGGCAACATAATGCCGCGCATTCTCGATATTGGCAGTCTTAATGTCTTTGATTTCGCTATCAAGCGTATCCAATCGCCGCGTCAACTGCTGAACACCAGTTTCCACAGTTCTCAGCAAATCCAGAACTGCCTGATTATCAACGGTACGCAAAGTTTCTTCAGATTGCTTAAAGACTGCCGCAACTTCATCAGCATGGCGAGTGGTTCCGGCATCTTTCTTTGCCATTTCCTCTTCCATCTTTTTCTTCTCTTCGTCTGTCATTGCGCGAGTCTCTTCAACTTGAACTTCTGATTCCATGACTTTTTCCAGTCCTTTATAACTTACTCCATGTTTAGTGAACACACTCCGTGCGGGTTCTGCCAGAAAATTTGAGGGACGAATGGTAAGACTGTATTCCCCTGGGTGAAAGCGGACAATCTCGCGGCTGTTTTCATCTATCTCATAGAGTGTTGAGATAGCCTGTCCACTGCCACGAAGGAGTCCCATGTGATCCAGTTCATCAATGAAGTCCCAATAACGATTAGCTTCATCGATAGCAATTTGTACCAATCTTCCAGTAGGAGTTTCCTCCCCGATTCTTGCTTCCCCGATCACGGTAGACCGAATTTCAGGGAACAGCCCATGATCGAAATAGACAGGCATGACATGTCCGAGCCACCCCAAATCAGTATTCGGGGTAAAGCGTGTTCGGTGCAAATCCAATCCTCCGAGCATGGGTCCTTCATACGGAAAACCCAAATAATCGAAATAATGGATTTTCCCATCCACCTTTGAGCGTTGTAAGCAACCCCCTACACAGCGTATGGTATCCCCTACGCGCTCAATCACGAACTCATCTTCCATGTCTTTTTGACCTTTAGCTGCACTATATCCAATCTTGAATGCCTTTTCTTCACACTTTGGTCCAGAACCACAATCTGCCATCACATTATTGAAGGCGGCGACGAATCGCTTTCTCTGCTGAAGTGATAGTTTTTGGACACCAGTTGGCAAATCGGGGTCATTTGGACCGCCGTATGGCATAAAACCTCACACATACATTTGTTCTTACATTACTATAATAAACAATACCATCAGGCTCACAGTATAAAGGTCTTATATTTGTTTGGATTTTTCTTCCATTTGCCATTTACAGCGACCAATTCGTGTGACAAAGCCATAGACCGACAAGCGCTTGAGATGATAAAGACTGGCACTATTGGTCATATTGGCTTTAAAGCCCAATTCCTTGGCATTACGGATACCACGCAGGAGTTCGATATAAACAGTCACAAAATAGGCAGCCGTTGAAATGGAGCCAGTTTCCAGACAAACTTCGATAAACACCTGTCGCTGTTTATCGGTTTGCAAATACATCCTCTTAAAGTGGGAGGCTTGGGGCGCTAACTTGTTGTAAGCTGTCATGTTTTATAGTTTCTAAGTCTATACTACGATATTGACCACCAAGAGCAGAAAGCACTTCATAACGATGGTCAGCGATTTCGATATTAAAGATGATTCCTGTGGGTTGAGCAGAGAAGTAATCAAATAAGTGCTGTACTTCAGGAATGGCAATATCCATACCTCTACCAAGGGTGATATGAGGTTTCCAGAGTTCGGGTTGCGAAAATTCCGAAATACTTTCAGCACAGAGTGAAGCAAGGGTGAACAGATTGCTCTGGACGGACCCATAGGTAGAAGGAAGAACCTTTAAGTGAAGAGTCTGTTGATTTTCCTCATTAGTGAAGATACCAAGTTGGTCTATATCTACCGAACCCATGTGGTCTACCTTAAAGGTCTTCATAGCTTGTTGAATCTGGGACAGTCCCATCCATGAGAAGGTGCCATGCACGAGCGTGCAGTGGTAAGTTTCAGGACTTGCCCATTCAATACCACTAAAGAAGGGCTTAATCTTCTCATTCACCACATTGATAAGTTCGGGGCAATTAGCAAAAGAAAGCAGGAAATAACCCTCAATACCTTCTTCTTCGGTTACTTGTCGGATGGGGGGTCTTGAAATTAGGAAATCCGGTCTGCGTTCGGTAATCAAACCATACTGATTCATGCGGACCCATCCCTTCTGCATGGTTTCATCGGCACTGCGTTGAAGGGACATCTCTTCTCTGGCAACCACATCTGCCAACGTTACATTGGCAGGAATCAACATCTTTTTTTCAATAAAACCAATCCAGCGGTCCGCATCGAACTGCTGTTTTTCACTTTCAGGAGCATTCATCATAATGGTTTGGAGTTTTTCAAGTCCTTCAAGATAAGCCTTGAATGCGGCAGCCTGGTTCTGTAAGGCGCTCGTATCTGTTTCTTCTTCAAACTGGATAATACAGCGCGTTTTAGGGGTACGACCCATAAAAGGAGAATTGTTGATAAGACGCTCAACTGAACGAACGAAATAACTTGGACCTTTGAGGGTTGCGCGTTCTTGTGTAACTTGCTCAAGAGAGCGATTGGTTCCACGCGGATCATGCCAGAACTGTCCCAGTGGTAATCCAAGTGTAGAGGAAATCTCTTTGGCATAACGTGAAAGAAAATCTTCTCGATCAAAGTCACGCGGAATTTCAGAGAGTCCAAATCTGGCAAAATAATTAGAAAGGGGTACTGAAGCATCTGTGCGATCTACGGCAACTAATGGAATGTGCCATTTAGAAGGGTCTTCTCCGCTAGACATTGCCATTGACGCCAGAATTGCCTTTTCAACATTCTCATCCATGCCCTCGTCAACAAAGAAAATATCACGGATTTTTCTACCGTCCAGTTGCATCGAGTCATGTTCGCGGAGTAACCAATCCAGATGAGCAACAGGGATAAGATAAGGAATAATACCAACTGGAACTCCCGTTTTGCCAATGCGAAAACAATCCAGAAAGAACATATTTTCTTGAGGTATATCTCTTAACCCAGAGTACAAATGGTTATAGTTCCAGATAATGTTTTTTCTGGAATTTCTGGAATTTTGGGGTAAAACATCAGCAGAATCTATATATTCTAAGGGTTCCCAGTCATTATCAACCAGAATCTTGGAAGAAATCATACAGCGACCAATAGAGAGCCAGTCCATACACATACGGGACATAACATCTTCCCATCCTTCATGACGAATACCCAGTTCGTCCATAAAGTAGGTCCGATTCAAGCGATCTAAAACCCGTGACGCCTGACGGGGAGAACCAAGAATTGCCCACTCTCTTGAGGTTGCAATATTTATATAGGTATTGGTTGCGCCAGGGAGAATAGAATAGCGATGCAGCCAAATATCCCGAATACTCGCTCCGGTCTTAACCGCAGACTGGTAAGTGATACCCGATGCAAACATGGGTCGTTGCGCCACAAGTTGCATTCGACCAATAAAATTGCGAATGATTTCTTGATCAGGTTTTAACTTGCCTTCTGCCACTTTATCACTTACCATAAGGTTAGTATCACTTTATTTATAGAGTAGCTTATACTTCGGAAATAGGCAAGTGAAGAAAGTTTTAAGTTGAGATGAAAAACAGCAAGGAACTAGAATTAACCGAGCGCAACCTTCAAATCATTCAAATGAGTAAGGATGGTAGGGGCTTAAAGGCTATCGCCGAGCAGTTTGAACTGAGCGTATCACACGTAAATAAGATTATTGTAGATGCGCTAAAGATTGCCAGATTAGAATACGAAGATACCGCCAGGGAGTTATGGGTTAAGAATTATTATCGCACCGAGACCATTCTTGATCGCCTGATGGAAGAAATTTTCTTAGTAGAGGGCAAAGAAGGCACCAACTACGCGGCTATTGACCGCGTTGAGCGATATATCAGCTTGCAGAACAAAATGCTTTTAAGTTACAACGATATGAGCGGAATTCAGAAGGAACAGGGACAGTATAATCAAATTAATGTCTTTACTTCTGGGTCCGCAGAATACACCAAGTATTTAGAAGCCGCCCAGTCTGATCCAACTTATCTTCCTCCACTAAAGGTTATTGATGGAAATTGAGAAGTTTCAAGTACCGACCATTAAGGTTGGCGAACAAGACATTCCTTTTACTATTCAACGCGCACATGAATATGTCATCAATCGTTCTCAGCATGATCTAGCATTTTACTTTGAATTTCTTACTGGGTTTACAGCAACCAATTTCCAAAAGGAATGGTTTAGTCTTTATCAAAACCCGATGCTTTATTATATTCTCAATATTGCTTCACGTGGATATGCCAAGACGACCTGTACCATTGCAACGCTTTCCTGGTTTATTGGTCGCTACCCTCATTTCAGTTATAACATTACCTGTAGTAATGAGGACGCAGCTAAAAAACGGTTAACTTCTCTCAAGGATATTATTCTCTACAATCCGCGTTATAAAACCGTCTTCCCCTGGATTGAGCCTGATACCCGTAAGGCATGGAACGAGACCGAGATCAATATTGTGGATACGCGCATTCCTTATAATGCTTTTGTGCAAGCTAGAAATAAAACCCCCAATACGCCGAGTGTATTTGTGACCGGAGCAGGGGGCGGTTCGGTTACAGGACATCGCGTAAATGGGATTGGCATTATTGATGACATTCACGATTTTGAAGATGCCTACTCCCCCACTAAAAGACAGAGAAAAATAGATTGGTATCACTTTAATTATTTGCCCATCTTTATCGGAGGTGCCAAACGCATTCTGCTTACTACCCGATGGCACGCGGGGGACTTGGCAGGTGACATCAAGAACAATCCTTCTGTCTATACCATAACAGAAACCCCTGCGGAATACACCAATGAAGAAGGAGAGCGCATTTCTAATTGGGAAGAAGAATACCCTATTGAGAAACTTGACCAGATAATTGAAGTCAATGGACTAAAGTTTTATCGCGCTTCCTATCTAAATGATATTAACGCCTTATCCGGTGAGCGTTTCCAACTGGAATGGTTAAACAATCATTTGCCCGAACCCCTTCCAGAAATGACGCAAGTAGTAATTAGCGTTGACCCCGCTGTAACCGTGAAGAAAGCCAGCAACTATACGGCTATTTGTCTGTGCGGAACAGATGCACAGCAGAATCTTTATCTTCTGGGCTTATGGCTACGAAAGTTGCATCCCAAGGATTTGAGTATTCTGCTTCAGATTATCCATACTGATGCAGTGCATAGTTATGCTCGCTGCGATAAAGTTCTTATTGAGAAAGCCGGACAACAAACCCTAGTGGTTGAGCGTGTAATTGATGAAACTTCCAATCTGCCAGTTCTGGGGGTGAATTACCCTGGGGATAAAGTACAGAAGGCACAGTCTTTTGAGGTTTTGTGTAGTCGGATGAAGTTCTTTGCCGACTGGGAACAATCCTGGGCAAATCAATTGCGGTCTCAACTACTTTCTTTCCCCAATTCGGGTGCTGAGGGAGATGATGCAGTAGACACTATTGCTCAGGCGGCAAATTATCTCTTTACCAAGAATGTGATAAGAAGTTCCTTTAAGGAAATTAAAAACCCCTACATGCTGTAGAGGTCAATGGCTTGCTGAACTTCCTCACTGAAAAAACCCATCAATTCTTCAGAGGTATAATTACTGGGAGTATTTAGAAAGATGAGGAATGCCAAACCATGCTGAAGATGACCAATCGCCTCAAGAGTAAGATCAACCTCTAATAGTTCTTTCTCGCAGTATTCCTCCGCTCGAATTTCCGCTTCAATATCTACCAATTCTTTATAAAAGGTAGGCATGTCCTTAAACTGAGCGGTTTCGACAGTGGCATCATAGGCAATCTGAATAGACTGGTTCTGCCACTCGGTAAGTTGCTGGGCATGGGTACAGAGAACGGTTTCTTTTTGAAGGAGTGCAAACAAAAGACCAAGAAAAAGAGAAAACATTAGACAGTTTCCTTCATATTTAAATTCTCTTGAAGTTCATGAAGAACAGGAATAACTTTGGTGGTCATATCAGCAGAGAGTCCATTGGCAACCTCTAAGAGAGATTCGAGTTTGGTGGCGACCACTTTAATTTCGGCAATAATATCATTCTTGATACCTGTTACATTGGCATCATGGGTCTTGATCTCCACTTTTAAACTGTTTAGCACTTCTGCTTGCTGGACCTGAGTTTTGTTCTGTGCCTCAAGGTTAGTAATACCGACCTTCATTATTTTACCCAATTCATCAATATTGGTAGCAACCTTTGTGACCAATTCATTCACCGATAAAGAGAGTTGATGACTATCTTCATGAGTCTCTCTAAAAAGGTTAGAGACCTCTTCTTGCTGTTCTTTAAATAGGGAATGGCGTTGTTGGGATTCTAGCTTAAGGTAATCAAATCCGCGTTTCGCAATAAACTGTCCGAGTTTTAGAAAAGCCAATCCAAAGGAAGCCAAGCTGCCTACAATAGCAACCCATATTTGAGCATCACTCATGACTCACTTCTTTCCATATTCTACCTGTGGCAATCTGGGCAATATTGGAACGCGAGACATGGTATCGGTCCGCGATTTGTTGTTGAGAAAGTCCCTGCTTAAGAAGCGAGCGAATCTGCCGGACTTTCTCGTAGGTGAGGATGGCTTTACCATTTCGTATTCCAAATCTTGCTTTACGATTTTTCATTACTAACCTCTAAAAGCATCATATCACAGATTCAGGATTATAACTAGGAAGTGCCACTGGAAAGACTCGAACTTTCACCGCATGGTTCCTAAGACCATCGCCTCTACCAGATTGGGCTACAGTGGCATAATGTGTTAGGTAGGACTCGAACCTACACGCCGAAGCCGCAGTTTTACAGACTGCTCCCCTGCCAATCGGGGTTCTAACACATGCGGAAAGTATAGGGATTGAACCTATGCAACACAACGATTGACCACAGTTTAGCAAACTGGTGCTTTGCCACTCAGCCAACTTTCCCAACTGACAAGATTGGAATCGAACCAATATTATCTCGCTTAACAGGCGAGCGCATTGCCGTTATGCTACTTGTCACCAACGGAAGATGGAGGGATCGAACCCCCGCAACCTCTCGGTTGTCAACGGTTTTCAAGACCGCGGCATTACCGCTCTGCCAATCTTCCTAATGGAACTAGTGGGACTCGAACCCACACCATTCTTGTTTTGAGCAAGATGCCTCTGCCAATTGCGCTATAGTTCCATAAGTATTATAAGCTAATCTTCTTCCCAGAAGTTTGAACTGGCAGATTGACCACCCGTACGATAGAGATGGCGCTTAGTTCCCACGCTCAAACTCGAAAACGCTATAGCAACATTCTGAGATTCCCAATCTTGAATATTACCTTTGGGAACTGCCATGCTTTCGCCCTCGTTCCAAGCGTCCATATTTGCACCCATAAAAACGAAAGTCCATCCCTCATCAGTTTTGCGTTTCACCAAATCAGCAACCGCAGACTTTGAGAATTCCATTGAAGAATTTTCTTCTCCATCAGTGAAGACCACTAATAGAATGTCTTCTTTTTCCTTCAGGCTATTTTCGGTTTGCTTAACTGCCTTGCCGACAGAATCCAACAGTGGGGTAGACCCATTGGGACGATAAGTTTCTTTGGTAAGTTCTGGTATGTCAGCAACCTTCACATTATCAACCGGCGTATCAAAACAAAGACTGCTGAAAAGAATGAGCGAAAAGGTCGTTTTCTTAGGGCTGTCCTTTTTTAAGCCGTTGACATATTCATTGAATGCCTTAATAGTATTCTCTCGAATGGCACCCATTGAACCCGTTACGTCCAAAAGCATTACAATTCGTTGTTTCATGGTAGTTCTCCTTTTCAGATGAGTATACTCTCTTGCTTTGCGTCTAACAAGTGTGATAAACTAAATACAGTAGATAATTATGGAGGATGACCATGAAAAAGATTAGCGCGGTACTGGATTATAAGGAGATGACAATTCTTTCCTTTAGGCGAGAGCATACGCTTCACTTCCATCGGAATATTACAGAAGCCTCCAAGCGCAGATTTGCCAGAACCATTGCGCCACGCTGTACTGCCTTTAGATCAAGGATTGGTCCACACTTCCACCTCTATCGGATTGATGCTTAGGATTGTCCCCAAATGTGTGCATGGGGAACTGAAAAACACATCTATGTCATCCGTTTGACATTTCGTTTACGCCATACTCGCGCCAGCGACGCTTATAACCACTTTTTAGGGTCCTACGAGTAGCAACGAATTCATCAACAATGGATCGATCCAGTGTATACCATAAGTCATCTATTACCCACTCAGTCTCTTCTTCATTATAGTATTCCTCAATTACCACAAAGATAGTTGTCATTGTTTCCTCCTACTTACCAGGTAAAATTGAGTTTGCCATTCCTGTCTTGAAAAGCAATAACCCAACCGCGAAAATGCCAATATCCGTCTATTAGTGGTAGCACTTCATCGTACTCGTGGTATTCCAGTGGAAAAGGGATAATATAAAAGATAATCCAGCGGACAGTAGCCTTGAAGAGCCTTATCAGTGATCCTGTGTATTTATTCATCATTGCGTATTCCTGTATCTTACTTCTTCAATCTTCTCTTCTAGATTTTTACGCATCATACTTAAGATAACGCATAAATCCTGTATAAGTTCACCAAAATGATAAGCGCCCCGTATTGAATTCCCGCTATAATAAGCATCTTCCAAAAACGTAACTTCACCTTTAATGGTCTCTACCCGTTTCTGATAATCTAATAACTCATCTTCTAACATAGAACCTTATCCTTAATCAGCTTAGATAAGTATACCACTATTTCGTATTTGCGTCTAACAGGGTTGGAAATGGTATAATGCAAGCATGTGCACTTGGGGAACCGACAAACTTATTTATGTTATCCAGCGGAACAACCCCTATGTCCCTCGTGGCTGGCATCTTATGGCAGTTGATGCTTGCATTGCAGAATATGTCCAATGTATGAATGCCCTCGGCATCATTACCTGCGGGTGCTGCTGTGGGCATTATCAGGCTCCCTCTATCGTCCTCGTAGAACCTGAATCTACTTCCCTTATGGTTCTCTATGGGTATTCCTATGAAATCAATGAGGACGGGTTGCTCCTCCATACTATCCCTAAAACCGTATAGATTCGCCATTTTCCAACTTTTCAATTAACCGTCCCACATATTCCTGTTTTTTTACGAGTGCCCCTTGGTGGTCTTTGAGAATCTTAATGATCGTTGGTAGATTTTCCTTATATCTCAAATTATGCTCATCGTAAAGTCCAAAAACTAGATAATCCTTATAGCGGTCAATGTCCCCTCGAAGATCCATTATAAAATCCACTAAAGTTTCATCTCGATAGGATGCTACTATTTCGCTATTGGTTATACCATACGTCATATGATCAACTACCCAAGATAGGGCATTGATTATTCCAACAAGTTCATAAATATCCTGAAACTCTTTGTAGTAACTCCCAATTTCTTCGGTCATTGTGCTTTCCTATGCTCATTGCCGTTTCTATATTATGCGACTAACAATGGAGAAAAACAATGAGAGATTGCTTGAGATGCAGTAACAGCTTTCCCTACTAACACTCCTGAAACTTTCACGCTTATAGCCTTGCCCGTTTGCGCTTACTTCACTATGCCCTATTGGTTTGTATCATTCACCTACTAGCACATGAATAACAAAGTAGACTAGTCTACTGTTGTATAGGCTAGTTGTGTACCATACAGACACATTAGCATACCTATGACATGGCTATCTGGTAGCCCGCATGGGCGCTCGTCTCTTAGTGGCGCGTACATAGGGAACACCACAGGGGATTAACTCACGTCGCCTATGTACTGTGCGCCATGTATCCCTTACGATTAGAACATAGTAGAACAACAGATTAGAGTTTTGTATTGTACTATAAGAGGTACACTAAACCACTTGACTATATGCGGCGTATATAGTATGATTAGATCATAGTCAAGAGTATATAGAAAGTGGAGTATAGAACATGACTACCAGAAACACACAATTAGCACTCTGTATCATCCTGATCGCGGTAATCCTCTTTGTGGGGTACATGTTAGCGACCACGCACAGCACGCACTACGTGGAAAACACCACAGGGCACAGTATCACAGTCAACGTATCATGCGCGAATGGTGCGATGGCACAAGTGACCATTGCAGCACACAGCACTATTGAAGTTAATCAGTATTGCAACTAGGGGTAATGCCCCTGTCTCTACCTTATAAGGGTAGACTGATGAGTCTCTATAAGACGAAACAGGAAAAGCACCAATAAGGGAGTTATAGGCACATGAATACGCAAACCATCAAAATCAGAAAAGTGGGTGGCAAGAATGCAGTAGTAAGCCATACCGGAATGTCCACTAAGGCTAGGTTGCTCATCGTACTAGTGATTGTTGTACTCGTGGCTACACTGGCAATCATGGCAACCAATAAGCCACATGCCACTGCAATCAACACATCAAACATGACACAACAGATCACATTCCAATGTTCTGATGGGCATATAGAGAAAGCCTTTATCATGCCAGGTCAAACCCTTGACTTGACTGCTATGTGCGAAAACTAGTATTTCAAATCATGTAATACCCTAGCTAATAGACCCCTTAAATGGGGTTTTTGGGGTGAAAGCACCTATATAAAGGAAGAG
>Ga0209342_10000211_pt1 | contig 65177 bp, 63 predicted proteins | sample RifCSP16_2_FD_184023 | JGI IMG/M metagenome (GOLD analysis project Ga0209342, IMG submission 184023) | Soil microbial communities from Rifle, Colorado - Rifle CSP2_sed 16_2 (SPAdes) (version 2) | ecosystem: Environmental > Terrestrial > Deep subsurface > Rock core/Sediment | place: Rifle... | reverse complement strand
TCGTCCCCGGCGACAATGCGAACCTGGGTGCCGCCACATTCCGGACAAGCCAGATCATCACCCGGAAGGGTGTAGTGCGCCTCACATTCAAGGCAAAGCAGCTCCGCAGGTACCCGACGAAAATGCAGTTGAGCACCTTCGGCCAGCGTTCCCTGGCTGATGATGTCCCAATAGAACTGGATCGAGTCGTCGACGAACGTCGAGAGCTGACCGACGACAAGGTGGATATCGGTGATGCGCGAGGCCCCGGCAGCTCCGGCGTGCTCCAGGGCCGTCCTCAGGACGCTCTCCGTGATCACCATTTCATGCATAGCCGGCATCTCCCCCACCCAGAATAGCTAGCCGTCAAGAGGCCAGACAGTGGTTTATGTCACCCAAATTCTATGAATCCTCTCTGAATTGAACGTGGCCTCGGGTTTGAGCGTACGGGGCAGGCGGCCCCGGTATGACCGCCCAGGGAGGAAAGGCTCCCGGAGCCTTGGAGGCTCCGGGAGCTTTGAGAAGTGCCGCACACCCTCGCTCCGTGCCCGGCGGCTAGGGCTTGCGGGCGCGATAACGGTGGCAGAAGACCAGGTGGTCGTCGATCATGCCGACTGCCTGCATGAAGGCGTAGCAGATTGTGGCACCGACAAACCGGAAACCGCGCGCCTTGAGATCTTTCGACATGGCCTGCGACTCGGGGCTCTCGGTCGGGAGCTCCTCCCAATGCCGAGCTGGAGGGCCCTGGAGAGTGCGGAAACCGGTGAACTGCCATAGGTATCGGCCGAAAGAACCGAATTCTCGCTGCAGCGCGGCGACCGCCCGGGCGTTTGCGATCGTGGCCTCGATCTTGAGGCGGTTGCGAACGATCCCCGAGTCGGAAAGCAAACGTCTGACTTCGGCATCGCCATAGCGCGCGACAACTTCCGGATCGAAACCCTCGAATGCCCAGCGGAAGTTCTCGCGTTTGTTAAGGATCGTTCGCCAGGAAAGACCGGCCTGAAAGATGTCGAGGCTCAGATACTCGAACAGCACGCGATCGTCATGGATAGGTGTCCCCCACTCAGCGTCATGGTAGTCGGCCATGAGCGGTTCCCCGCTTCCAAAACAGCGTCGTATCTCAACCAAGGTCGGTCCTCGTGTGCAGGATTGTCGGGGCTCTTCAAGGCAGTCTACCGCAGTGGTTCTCTTCGTTACAGTTGAGCGAGCTTGACAACGGTCACGCCGTCCCCGCCTTCCGATTCCAGCCCGCTCTCGAATGAGGCCACATACGGATTGCCTCTGACGAACTCGCGGATCACCTGACGCAGTCGCCCGGTTCCCTTGCCGTGGATCACGCGAATGAAGGGCAAGCCTGCAAGATACGCCGCGTCCAGCCGTCGGTCGAGCTCGTCGAGCGCTTCGTCGGCCGTGCGGCCTCGCAAGTCGAGCTCCAATGGCGGCACTTCCGAGACAGTCACCCCAATCCTACGGTCGGTTGCCGGGATCGCCTCACGACCCTTTGATGGCGAGGCCTCCGGGCGGCTCAGATCATCCAGACCAGCCCGGATCCGCAGCCGACCGACCTGCACTTCGACTTGCCCGGTTCCGAGATCCGTAATCACCCCTTGGGCACCCAGGCTGCGCAGCATCACCCGGTCTCCCAGTTGGAAAGTGTAGAAGCTGCTCTCTTTTGTCTCGCGGGCAATGGGCTCGACGACCTTCTCGGAGATCACCTCCATCGCTTCCTCTGCATCCTGTAAGGCCTCCAATGGCTGACCCGCCACCGCCAGCTTCCGACGCAGAATGGCGATCTCTTCTTGGACACCTTCGAGTTCGGTCTGGGCTTGCTTGCGTGCTTCCCCCAGAATGCTCCTGCGCTCTTCCTCGATTCCCTCCAACCGGGCCGAGAGATCGGTCTGGTGGACTTTAGCGCGCTCGAGCGCCTGCTCCGCCTCCAAGCGGGCTTGTCGCGAGGCGTCTCTCTGGCGGTGGATCTCATCCAGCAAGCTCTCCGACCTCAAATCCTCCGGAGACAGTCGCCGACGCGCCCGTTCAACCAGGGCCTTATCGAGACCAAGACGCTCGGCGATCGCCAACGCATTCGACCGCCCCGGCAATCCGATCGTCAGATGGAAGGTCGGGCGAAGGCTCTCCAAATCAAACTCGACGCTGGCGTTGCGAACACCATCAGTATTGTGGGCGTAGGCTTTCAATTCGGGGTAGTGAGTGGCGACGAGTGTCGTCACACGTCTCTCGAGCAAGACATCCAGGATCGCCCTTGCCAGCGCCGCGCCCTCTTGCGGGTCCGTACCCGCACCCAGCTCGTCGAGCACTACCAGAGAGCGGGCATCGGCCCGGGCCAGAATGCGAATGATGTTGGAGATGTGGGATGAGAAAGTCGAGAGCGATTGCTCGATGGATTGCTCGTCGCCGATGTCGGCATGCACCGACTCGAACACGGTCATCTCCGAGCCAGACAGCGCCGGAATATGCAGCCCGGACTGAGCCATCAACACCAAGAGCCCGGCGGTCTTGAGGCTGACTGTCTTGCCCCCGGTGTTGGGCCCGGTGATCACCAAAGCGAAGGTGTCGTCGGGCAGGTCGAGATCGATTGGGACGACATCGGCCGGCTCGAGCAGAGGATGGCGCGCACCGATGAGCCGGAGTGTCGTGCCCGGGTGCATAACCTCGTCCCCGGGCCGGAAGTCGAGCAGGATCGGCTCGACAGCCGCGAGATCCTCGGCATAGTGCCCCTTGGCAAAGGCAAGGTCCAGGCTGGCCAGGGCCTCGACGGTGTTCGCCATACCTTCGGATCGGGCGCCCACAAGAAGGGAAATGGCGGCCAGGATCCTGCGCACCTCGTCGCGCTCGGCGAGTTGGAGCTCGCGGATCTCGTTGTTCAGGTCCACAGTATCCAGGGGTTCGATGAAGAGCGTCGCCCCCGAGGCCGATTGGTCATGCACCACCGCCCTGAGTTGTCCTTTGAATTCTGCCCTTAGTGGGATCACAAACCGGCCGTCCCGCTGGGTAATGATCGGTTCTTGAAGCATCGGTGAGTACTTCGGGTCACCGATCAGGCGCTGCAGTTTCCCGGTCAGCCTGTCATGCGCCACGCGCAGCTCGGTCCGAATCTCCGCCAGCCTAGCGGAGGCGCCATCCAGCACATCCCCGCGGTCGTTTAAGGCGCGAGAGATTGCCTCCACGACTTCGTCGAAGGGTTCCAGCCCGCGCGCGCGCGCCGCCAGCGTCGGGTATGCGCTTTCGGCTTTCTCGAACAGTCGCTTCAGGTTGCGGGCCGAGAGGAGTGTGCCTTTGATGTCCAGCAATTCAAGCGGCTCAAGGACACCGCCGTGCGAAGCGCTCGAAGCCGAGCTGCGGATGTCGCGCGCGCCACCCACGCTCACGCGCGCATTGACGCTCATCAGGTGACGCGCCTCAGTCGTCTCCGTTTGGCGGCGGACCGCCTCACCCAGATCGGTCGTCGGAAGCAGAGCCCTCGCCCGTTCCTTGGACGCCGAAAACGCTGCATAACCCGCCAGGCGGTCAAGAATCTTGGGAAGCTCAAGCGTGTGCAGGGATTTCGAATCCATGGCGTGGGCAGTGTAACACGGATGGCGGGATGAATTGGGTGGTATCCATCCGCTCAGATTAGCGCATTTCCCAATCGATCGAACGGATCACCCGCTCCCACCAACTACCCGGAGGAATTTATGAGGCCACATCTGAATCACATACCCCGCAGCATGGCCTAACAACCCAGAGATGTTCCAGGCCTCCCTCCGCCCTCGCCGTCGGCATCGAAGCGGGGTTCCATTCCCCTCAGAATTGTCCGTAGATGAATGGCCGGGGATCCACGCCGCGAAGGAATTGCAGAAGCGCCAGTCCTGCGAGGACCAGGACACAAGCCACCACGAGCACAGGCTGCCACAAGCGCCGGCTATCCGGGGTCGGGCGCACGAAACCCCCGGCGACAAGGTCGATGGCGACCACGAGCCCTCCCGCCAATAGGAGCGGGGGAAGATACCGGGGAAACCACACGAGTTGTTGAAAAGAGAACAGACCCTTCAGGAACCTGCCGGCGCTGGCGAAGCTTTCGGCACGAAACAGCACCCAGCCTATGCCTACAAGATGAAACGTAATCACACCCTGAAGCCCCCGCAGCCATCCTCGGCCGGGGGTAAAGCCAAAGAACCGTTCAATGGAGAGTAGGACCCCGTGCCACAACCCCCAGGCGACAAAGGTCCATGCCGCCCCATGCCACAACCCGATCAGAGTCATCGTCGTCAGATTGGCAGCTAGCTGGATGACCCTTCGATGCCGCCTCTTGGCTGCAACCAGCAAGCTCCGGCTGAGAGGCTGGAACAGATACTCGCGAAACCAGCGGGTGAGGGTCATGTGCCAGCGACCCCAAAAGTCGGCGATACTCCCGGCCAGGTAGGGCTGGCGGAAATTCTCCGGTAACGAGAAACCCAGCAGCTGGGCGGAGGCGCGGGCCATGTCTGTGTAACCGGAGAAGTCCGCGTAGATCTGTATCGCATACAGGTAAAACCCCGCCCAATACAAAGGCGAGGGAAAGGACCACGGCGTCGGAGTCAGGTTTGAGGCCCGGAAGGCTGCCTCCGACAGACTTCCGAGGCTGTCCGCAATGAGTACCTTCTTCATCAGACCCAACAGGAGCAGGCCTAGCGCACTTTTTAGCGCTTCCGCGTCAGGACGCGGCGGGTGACTGCCAATCTGGTCCTGGAATTCGGCCGGTCGCACGAGCGGGCCTGCAATGAGTTTGGGAAAGAACGCCAGAGAGAGCGCAAAATCCAAGAGGCTGGGGGACGGCTGCGCCGTGCCGCGGTAGATCTCCGTCGTGTAGGCTATCGCCTGGAATGTATAGAAAGACAATCCCACCGGAAGCAGGAAGTTCAGCGCCGGCGGGAAGAAGGAAACGCCCAGCAGACGAAAGGCGGCAGCCACGCTGGACAGGAAGAACCCGGAGTACTTGAAAGCCACCAGCACGCTCAGGCTCACCGCGACGCTCAACCACGCATAGAGGCGACCAAGCCGGCTGCTGGGAATGCCTCGTCCAAGTAGATAGACGATGAGTGTCAGCGCAAGTAGCAGGATGGCGAAGCGGGCGTCGAATGCGGCATAGAAAAGATAGCTGGCGCTGAGCAAGAACAGTCTCCGCCAACGACCTCCAGGCAACAACCAGTAGATCAGCACGACCACGCACAAGAAGAACAGGTAGATCGGGGTATGCAGGGGCATTTAAGGGCAGTCAGCGCCTTCGAGCGCGGAGGCCAACTCCTGGGCGACCAGCTTGTGACCGAGATCACTCCAGTGTGTGTCATAGGCCATGAACGGGCTCTCGCCGTTCAGAACCGCCTTCGTCATCGCTTGAGTCGGATCAACGAATAGCCATGGCTGTTGCCGCGCGTATGTGGCGACCAGATCCCGCGCCGCCGAGGCGTTGGCTTGCATCGCCGCCACATCCACTTTTACCCGAGGATCCCCCACGAGCCACCCTTCCTCTCCGAGTCGCCAGGCAGTGACCCCGACGAGGGCCGGCTCGAGTTGACTCAGGTCCTCGGCCAGGGGAAAGTACACGTTGGCCTTGGTCGGCGCGTAAAGCAACACGAGGCAGGCACCGTTGGCCCGCGTCTCCTGGGCCAGATCCGACAGATGGCGCGTGTAGGTCGCCCACTGCTGGCTGGCCAGGATGCTGGGTCCGTCAGCCGTCAGGGCCGACAGGTAGTAGGCGAAGAAGGTCAATTCTGCTTTCCTCCCAGGCATGTCCACTTCTACCGGGAAGATTGGATCCACCTCGTTGTTGCTTCCACCCGTCCTGTTTCGGCGCGCCAGTTCCTGGATGGTGGGCACCACCAGGCCTTGGACCAGCGTTGACGGAATCGGTGTATATCCCATGATGTCCATACTCGGCAGAACCTCGACGATCACCCAGCGCGGCCGCCGCAATAACCCGAATCGCTCCAGATACGCCCGCTTGAGATCAATCCCGCTTGCGCCCTGCGACAAGTTGAGCACCTTGTACCCCGTCAGTCGGGCCAGGGCCCGCGGCCACGGGTCGCTCGATTGTGCGCCCACCGAGTAAGAGCGCCCCAGGACAACCACCTCCACACCCGCTGGCAGGGGAGCCGCGTTGGGAAAGCCGAACTCATCGGTTTCGAACACGACATGCGCCTCGACTCTGTCTGTCTCCGGCGGGATAGGCCGGATCAAGTCAGGCACCCAGAAGAAGAGATCGGCATCGGACGAGCGCACATCGTAGACTTGAGTCATGATCGGTGGGTCGACCGGCGCCGGCAGCGCCATGCCGCGCAAGAGGAGCGCCGGGTTTGCCTGGAGCGTCGCCTCGAACAAACCCAGGCAGGCCAGGATGCCGAGGCTGAGCTTCAGGGCCGCCGCAGTCAGGTTCTTCAGGAGTAACAAAGCCAACCCATTCTCCACAAATGGGGCACTCCGCTTCCGCCGCTCGAGCCACACCTCCGATCGAACGAATGATCATGACAACTCATGGCGAAGGGCACAGCCCGGTCACTCACTCTCAGATCCAATCCTCGTACGACCTTGCTCTGTGAGGAACTTCTCGCGGTTTGCTGATCGGGCCAGCTTCCCGCTGCTTGTCTTGACGAGCCAGCGTTCATCCACGATCTTGACGTGACGCAGGGTGATCTCCGAACCGGTCGACACCGAGCGCCGGATGTCGAGGCCGAGGGCGGCTTCTCCGCGGGGGTGGCGCGGGTCGATCTCGGCGATCGCCACGACCTGTTCCGTTCCCAATTCTTGATCGGCGATCCCAAATACGACGGCCCGGCCCGGATACACTCCTGGCACGCTTCCGATCAGCTGTTCGATATCCTGGGGGTAGATGTTCTTCCCCCCGACGATCATGAGATCCTTCTTTCGGCCTGTGATATACACCTGGCCGTCTGCCACATAGCCCAGGTCACCTGTGAGGAACCAGCCATCCCGAAGCGCACTCTGCGTCGCATCCGCCCGGTTGTAGTAGCCGGAGAGCATGCAATCGCTCCGCAGGGCGAGTTCGCCGACCTGACGCTCGCCGACTATCTGACCTTCTTCACCGACCACCTGAACTGCACAGTTTGGCAGAGGGGGCCCGGCCGATACGACCTCGACCACACGCTGCGATCCGCCGGCCTCCGGCTCTGCCAGACCGCGGCGCTGCAGACTTTCTGAGGCTACTCGGTCTATGGTGACACGCCCCTCGATCGGCCCCTGTGTGACGGCAAACACGTTCTCCGCCATGGCATAGCAAGTGGTCAGAGCCTCGGGCTTGATCCCGTATGGGATGAAGCGGTTCGAGAACATCTGGTGGCTGCTGGCATACATCGGTTCGCTACAGTTGATGACCGCCCGCCAAGAAGACAGGTCTATGCCCTTGAGCGCTCTGTCAGGGATGCGTTCGGCGCAGAAGTTGTAAGCGAAGTTCGGCAGCCACACTAGAGTTCCACGATGACGGCTGACAGCCTGCATCAGCATCCATGGCGCCCGGGCCCATTCGAAAGGGGACATCAGGATCAGCTTGACGCCGGCCAGAAGAGGGAGCAAGAACCCGGCAATCAATCCCATGTCGTGATAGAGCGGGAGCCAGCTCACAACCACGTCTTCATCGCTCAGACGAAGCGCGGGGAGATATGCGGCCAACTGACTTAGAATCGAAGTATGCGAGAGAGCGACGCCCTTCTGGAGACCAGTGGTCCCGGACGAGTGCTGAAGCAGGGCCAGGTCTTGAGGGCCTCTCATCAGGCCCTCCCACAGGTCGGGAACCTGGGCGCCCGATCCTTCCTTCCAATCGTCGCTGCACCCGAGGATCGCCTTCATCGCTGGATCATGGGGGAGGGCCTCCCTCAATTCACTGGCCAGCGCTGGCTCGGCGACCATCGCCGCTGGGTGTGTGACCTGTATGAGGGCGGTGAGGTTCTCCCGGTAACGCACCGGGTCGAGCTTCTCGGTGGGAAAGGGCAAGACACACGGGACCGCGCCCATCAGCACGCCCCCCAAAAAGGCGAAGAGCAATGGTGCCCCCGGCGGGAGAAGGTCGACCACGACCTCCCCGGGCCGCACGCCGGATGCCTTGTATTGGTCAGCATAGACCCCGGCGCCGTCGAGCAACTGCCGGACAGTCAGATGCGTCTCACTCGAACGGCCCATCAGGACCACCGCACCCCGATCCGGGGCGGTCTCAAGGTGGTGGGCGAGGATGTGAGCGAGCGTATCGCCTGGGGGAAGCATCAACTGCGGACCTTGATCAGGGCAGCCAGACCGTCCACCGAATCGAAGACGTTCGCATTGAGTTCGGTATCGTCGATATGCACGTGAAATGTCTCTTCGACGTAGAGCGCAAGATCCACCAGATTGAAAGAGTCGATCAGGCCATTTGATACGAGGGGGTAGTCCGGAGGCAGGTCCTCAGGCGCCATGTCCAGATACCGCTCGGCAATGTACGCTCGGAGTCCTTGAACCAAATCATCCATCGCACTCCCCGGCGTCGGTGGCTGGAGAGTATAGCACTGGCACCTGATCGCCGGCATCACCGATGCCTTCAGATCGCTGGCGGATGATCGGCGCGCCTGTAATGCAGCCGCCTCAGGCAGCCGGGCCGGCTGGTTGGATCGGGTGCCTGGCGCGGAAGGGCTTAGAACGCGAGGAGTTCGGTGATGGTCCGCAGAATGCTGTCGGTGTTGGGGAGCACGTATTTCATCATCCCGGCGTTGTACGGGATCGGGCTATCCGGAACGGTGAGACGCCGCAGAGGCGCATCGAGGTCTTTGAAGGCTTTCTCGGCCAGGGTAGCCAGGATTTCGGCTCCAAAACCCGCCGTCAGGGGCTCCTCGTGCACAACTAGGCCGCGCCCGGTCTTGGCTACGGATGCCAGGATCGTCCGCTGATCCCAGGGGACGATCGTCCGCAGGTCGATCACTTCGACCTGGCCGGGGAAACGACTGGCGGCCTCCAGGCTCGGATACACCATAGCGCCCCAGGTGATCAGGGTGAGCGCTTCGCCCTCCTCAATGACCGAACGCGTGTCCACGCTCGTCTCACCCCGATATCTAACTATTATAGTCTTTGATGGCTCCTTTGGTCCTCGGACACAGGTCCTCCGCCCTCGAGCCACGATTTGAGCGGTGATGCCCGACGCCCAAGGATGCGCCGTTCATCACTGCCCAGCCTTTCATTCACCGCTCACAATTATGGTCAGATCGACGCCCACCGAGGATGTGCCGTCGGGCCGAGTGGATGTGCATGGATCCGGAGGCGCACATGCGAGATCTGACATCTTCCTTCCTCGAGTTGATCCGACTGGCGGCAACCGACTTGCCCGCCGAGGTCGAACACTCGCTCCAGACGGCGCAGGCGCGAGAGGCGCCTGGCTCGGCCGCCGCCGGCGCCCTGGAGACAATCCTGGAGAACGTCCCACTGGCGCGCCAGAATTCGACGCCCGTTTGCCAGGATACAGGGACGCCGATCTTCTACGTCAAGTTCCCCGAAGGCTGGAGCACCCGTAAGCTGCGGGATCAGATTCGACAGGCGACTGCGCAGGCAACGGCCCTGTCCTACCTCAGACCTAACGCCGTCGATTCGGTCAGCGGCAAGAACAGCGGCAACAACCTGGGGGATGACTACTTCCCGACGATCCACTTCGAGGAAACCGAAGAGCAAACACTGACTGCCGACTTGATGTTGAAGGGTGGAGGCTGCGAAAACGTCGGCGCCCAGGTGTCTCTTCCCAACGCCCAGCTCGGGGCGGGGCGCGATCTGGGGGGCGTGCGCAAAGTGGTGCTCGACGCCGTGCACAAGGCACAAGGCAAAGGCTGCGCGCCCGGGATTCTGGGAGTCGCCATCGGCGGAGATCGAGGCTCCTCCTATTACGCCTCTAAGGAAGCCCTCTTCCGTCCGCTGCAGGACACCAACCCGGATCCGAAGCTCGCCGCTCTGGAGGAGCAGCTGACCGACGAAGCCAATCAGCTCGCCATCGGCCCAATGGGCTTCGGGGGCGAGACGACCGTGCTGGGGGTCAAAGTGAAGAGCATGCACCGACTCCCGGCCAGCTTCTTCGTCTCGGTCTCGTATATGTGCTGGGCCTATCGACACCGAAGCATGGTGGTCGATGGGGCCGACGTGACATACATCTGAGGGAGGGCGCGATGCACAATCTCACAATCCCGATCCCGGATGAGGCGATACGCGGGCTCAAGGTCGGAGATCCAGTCTCGCTTTCCGGGGTGATGATCACCGGCCGAGACACGGCACATAAGTGGATGGTCGAGACCTTCGTCAAAGAGGCGCGCCCGCCGGAAGGCGACGACCGAGAGGTCTATGAGGCATTGAAAGATCTGCTGGCAGGCGGGGCGATCTACCATTGCGGCCCCGTCGTCGCCGGGTTGGACACCAAGGAGTATCGTTTCGTCGCCGCCGGCCCGACGACGAGCACCCGGGAGGAGCCCTACCAGGGCGACGTCATGCACCACTTCAACGTCAAGGCGGTGATCGGCAAGGGCGGCATGGGCCCCAAGACGCTCGCCGCCTGCCAGGAAGTCCCCGGGGTTTACCTGCATGCGATCGGCGGGGCTGCCTCGTTGATCGCTCAGTCGGTCCAGCGCGTGCTGGCTGTTCACAAACTCGCCTTCGGCGTGCCTGAAGCGATGTGGGTCATCGAGGTCAAGGACTTTCCGGCTGTCGTCACCATGGATGCCCACGGCGCCAGCCTGCATGCCGAAGTCGAAGCCCGATCCAAAACCAATCTGGAAAGGTTATTGGCGGCTGAAGTGCGCTAAGGTCCGGCGCTCGTTGATCACGACAGCGCCATCGAGCGCTCCCAGCCAATCCGAGGGATCCGTTCGTTCTGCCGCTATCACTCCCGGACAACCTGACAGACAATCTCCGAACTGCCCGTCCTGACGCCACTCGGCCGCGGACGCGCAGCCGGCCCTCGGCTATCATCGGGGGCCTTGCCGTCCGCTGAAGACGGCCGCGCTTGCGCACATCGAGGACATTCACCGCCGATCGAGCATAACCCGGGCTGTTGTGAGTAGGAGGGTATTGTCGCATGACGAAACAGGTCCCGCTGGTTACGATTATCGGTGTGTCGAAAGCGGGTAAGACAACCTTGATAGAGAAGCTCATTCCTGAGCTGAGGCGGCGGGGGTTCCGCGTAGGCACAATCAAGCACCACTCTCACCCTGGACTCGAGATCGACCAGCCGGGCAAGGACAGTTGGAGGCACGCTCAGGCGGGCAGCGACCACGTGGTTGTCGCCTGCCCGGATCGCATAGCCTCGTACCGCTCGCTGGAACACGAACTGGATCTTGATGATATCGCCTCCGAGATGACCAATGTTGATATCATCCTCACCGAAGGTTACATGCAGGCCACGAAACCGACGATCCAGGTCGTCCGGGAGGCGAACAGCCGCGAACTGATCGGTACGGCCGAGCAGTGCATTGCGATCGCCACCGATGCCACGCTCCCGGTCGAGACGCCGTGCTACGGCCTGAACGATACCGTCGCCCTGGCGGACTTGCTCGAACGCTCATTCCTCTCTTAGCCGCCGGTCAGGAGCCCCAACTTGGCCCAAACCTAACGCAGACTTCGCCTCACGGGCGGATCATGATACGATGAACAGACGGCGACGCGTCTGGAATTGACGAACGCCGGCCCCGATCATCCCCGGAGGGGAACCGACACAAGTTTCTCCGCCGATTGCGAAGCGCTGTCCTTCAGGAATCCCGATGTTGCGCGGAGGAGACTTACTAGCCAGCGCCTCGGATTCTCAAGCGAATGGAAGGTCAAGAATGAACGAGGAAAAGGTCCGCACGGAGGAATTTCACGTCAGCGGCGATGCGATGGTCGCCAAAATCAAGGAACTTGTGCATGAAGGTAACATCCGCCGGGTGTCCATCAAGAACGAAGAGGGTAAGACCCTCGTCGACCTGCCTCTCACGCTGGGAGTAGTTGGCGCGATTCTGGCACCCCAGCTGGCTGCGATCGGCGCCATCGCAGCCTTGGTCACCAAGTGCACGATTGTTGTCGAGCGTGTCGAAGAGTAGGCTGGGGGGCCTGAGCCGGGCCACGATGCGGGCTCGTCGGATGTTAAGGCTCCCGGAGCCTGTTTGCACGCCCTACCAATGAAGATGAGATGGCCGAGGTGCGGGTGAGCTGAGATTGTTCGACTTCAGATGATCTTCCTCGGCTCTGCCAGCCAACGACCGTAGATAGCAGACCAGCGTGGACTATGGATCGACCCTCAGCAGGGAGAGGTGGAGGTGGAGAGCCTCAGGCGCCGTCAAGGGTCACGCCCCGCGTGACTTCCGCCAGGTGAGTATCTGGGCCACGTGTTCGGCCTCGTGCCCAAAACTGTCCGAGTCGATCCATTGCTCGAGCGACTCCCCGTTCAGCCAGGGAAAAAGCTCGGGATCCGTCAACTCTCGGTCGCTGAAACCATCGACCCTGCGTAGGGTCTGGTGACGGACGGCGTGAAAGTCATCAAGGACCTGAGCCAGATCCCGATCTTTATGCATCTGATACCATCGGGCGTTGAGATCATCGACCGATTCGTCACCGAGTTGGGCCGTCGTCGGCCTGCGCCCCTGTCTGGCCTGCCACAGGAGGGTGACGAGCTCCGCTTCCCATAGACTCAAATGAACCAGGATGTCCTTGATCGACCAATCGCCGATCACACCCGGCTCCAGCATTGTCTCGTTGTCCAGCCCTTCGATTGCGCTCAGGAGTGATTCGCGAGTTGTCTTGAGGGAGGAGATGACGGCTTCTTTGCTCACTGTGTTGGGTCTCCTTGGTCCGGCTGCGATGAAGATCTAGGTGAACTCCCCTCTCAGTCTGGGATACCGGTCCCGGCTGCCCATCGCCGGACCGGTTAGACGGATGGAAGGATCAGTAGAAGCCCCCCACCCGAATGACACACCTGCGGGAGGGCAGTCGTCTCGACCGCCCATGCGATCCCGCACCCCACAACTATAACCGCCTGTCTCGCCGGTATCCAGGCTCAGTTCCAGGCTCTCCATGTCGACGCCAGTCCATTAGGCATCATTCAAACGGCACAGCCCGGCTCGTGACGGCGGGGGGACTACGGCGGTCTACGTTGGGCCGATGTTATAATCTTCGCCGCTGTGCGGTCGGACATCGACAAGAGAGTAGATACACGACCGGCCCGCACACCCGGATGAGGTGTCCCCGTCGAATGTCAATCGGGACGGACCGGGGACAACGTCCGTTTGTCATCTACGACCGTGAGCGCTGATGTCTACCAGACCCGCAGTTCTTAGCCGGCAACCTGCATTCGAAACGTTCGTGCCGATCGTGCGCCCTACCCTGCCGCGGTTCGAGGATGGGCTAAGCCGGCAGATGGCTGGTCTCTTCGAGAGCGGGATCATCACCAAGGGGGACTATCTGATCGAGTTTGAATCGCGCATCGCTAAACATCTCGGGGTTCGCAACGCCGTCGCCGTGTCTTCGGGCACGCTAGGTCTGCTCCTGACGTATCACGGACTAGGCCTCAAGGACGAAGTCCTGGTCCCGTCGTTCACCTTCATGGCGACCGTCCACCCTCTCCTTTGGCTGGGTGCCGAACCGGTGTTCGTCGACATCGACCCTCGCACCTGGAATATCGACCCCGCCAAGGTCGAGGCGGCGATCACACCCCGCACAACCGCCATCGTCGGCGTACACAACTTCGGCAATCCGGCGCCTATCGCCGAACTCGAATCGATCGCCTCCCGCCACGGCTTGAAGCTCGTGTTTGATGCAGCTCACGGCTTCGGCTCACTTTATCAAGGCCAGCCGGTCGGGCGGTTCGGTGACGTCGAAGTCTTTTCGCTCAGCCCAACCAAGCTCCTGGTCGCCGGCGAAGGTGGCATCGTCTCCACCGACGACGATCGGTTGGCGGAGCATGTTCGGGTGGGGCGCGAGTACGGCAACCCGGGCGATTACGGCAGCGACTTCCCTGGGGTCAATGCAAGAATGCCGGAATTCAATGCCGTCCTGGGGATCCACAGTCTGGCCATGCTCGAGGAGAATGCCTCGAGACGGAACCGACTGGTCGCCGCATACCGGGAGGCGCTGGACTCGGTCCCCGGGATCACCTTCCAGGAGATCGCGCCCGACAACCGTTGCTCGTATAAAGACCTGGCAATCACGGTGGACGAGGCCGCATTCGGACTTGCCCGAGACGAATTGGCCTCGGCCCTGCACGCGGAGAACATCGACACCCGCAAGTACCACGACCCCCCGGTGCACACACACAAGACCTATCGGGACCGGATCGGACGTCAGCGCGATCCGCTCACGGTCACGACCGAGATTTCGGCCAAGAGCCTGAGTCTTCCGATCTGGTCGCACATGGAATTGGATATGGTCGAGAGGATCTGCGCCTCGATCCGGGAGATCCACGATCACGGCCTCGAGGTAAGACAGGCATTAGCAGGCTGAGGCCGGCCGGATAGGCGTTCAGCCCTCCGATATCACCAGCACGGCCGCCCCTCTGAGCTCCCCTTGTCGCATTTGATCCAGAGCTTCGTTGGCGCCTTCGAGCGGATAGCGCTGAACCCGAGCTCGTACGGGGACATGGGGAGCCAACTGGAGCAGTTCTTCGGCATCCGCCCGGGTCAGGTTCGCCACAGATCGGACCATTCTCTCGCCCCACAGAATGGCGTAGGGGAAAGACGGGATATCGCTCATATGAATGCCGCCGCACACGACCCGGCCTCCCTTGGCCACGGCCTGCAAGGCCTCAGGGACAAGTAACCCCACCGGCGCGAAGATGATCGCTGCATCCAGTTCCTCGGGGGGCCGCTCGGTCGAAGGCCCGGCCCATGTCGCACCCATGCTGCGCGCGAAGTCTTGGGCCTTGGCATCACCAGCCCGGGTAAAGGCGTAGACTCGAATCCCATGGTATCTGGCGATCTGGGTGATGATGTGGGCTGCGGCCCCAAACCCATAGATCCCCAGCCGTGTGAGGCCTTCTCCGGCCAGCCTGTAACTCCTGTACCCAATCAAGCCGGCGCACAGCAAAGGTGCCGCCTCGGCATCGCCGTACTCGGGCGGGATCGGAAAAACGTAGTTCTGATCGGCGACCACGTACTCTGCGAATCCTCCATCGATCGTGTAGCCGGTGAACAGCGGCCGGTCGCACAGGTTTTCGCGCCCGCTCATGCAGTAGCGGCATTCCCCACACGTGTGCCCCAGCCACGGCACACCGACGCGCTCGCCGTTCGTGCGACGCTCAACCCTATCCCCAGCCCTCACCACGGTCCCGACGATCTCATGTCCCGGGATGAGCGGCAGCTTCGGATGCGGAAGCTCCCGGTCGACGATGTGCAGGTCGGTGTGGCACACGCCGCAGGTATGGACCCTGATCAGGACTTGATCGCTCCCCGGTTCGGGCACCGGTAGGCGCTCGGCGACCAACGGCCGGCCGGCTTCCCTGAGCACCATGGCGCGCATTTCCATTGGAACGTCCTTCCTTCCCCATTCAGTCTCTCACGTGCCGCCCTTCGCTCGGCCGGACGGCGACCGGCTGCCGAGAACAGATCGGCACCCATATCAGTCCGCGTGATCCGGCGGCCAGGTGTGCATGACTTGCCGCAGGATGGCGAATTCGCCGATGTGGTAGGCATTGTGGTCAGAAACCACCAGGATCTCGCGCAGGACATTGTATCCCGGGGCGTGCGGCAGCGGCCGGGTGAGCGCCGTCGCCGGATCTTCGACAATGCCCTCCAGCGCCAGGTGGTCGGCGCGGAATCCGGCCAAGGTCGCTTGCCAATCCGCCGTGCCGGCCTTCACCTCAGCCGATGGCCAGTACCCCGCGGGCCAGGTGGGGGACACATGGTCCGGGTTGCGGATGAACTCCAGGATATCCCATTGAGCGATCCGAAGATGTTCCAGCAGGTGCCATGGCGTGTAAGGCACCCCCGGTGGATGTTCATTGATGCGGTCTTCAGGGAATCCCTCCACCGCATCGTCGATGCTCATGTGGGCGTGCCCACCCCGGAGCAGCTCCAAGAGCTGCGTGCGAAGCACACCGTTCTCATCCATCGAGGCTGGCCTCCTGAGCCGGAAATGCGTGCGGACTGATTGAACAAGCGGATTCTAATCCCGGCCGCTGTCGGGTTAGAGACCTAGTGCGAGAATTCACAGGCGGCCGGGCCACAGGCTCGCGGAGCCTTGGAGGTCCACTATAGGCTCCCGGAGCCTCGGAGGCTCCGGGAGCCTTACTTTCTTTAAGGTGCTGCTGCGCCGATTTAAGGGAAGGGTAGTTGACTCGTTCGTTGGACGCGTGCTAGTATCAGCCTACCGGAGGGGGCCCCTTGAAGCCCAGAAACGGGCAGCAGAGGATGGTCACCGAAGACAAACTGAAGTTGGCAAGCGGGTCGTATAAAAGCGAAATCCGTGAGCTGGTCGAAAGACCGAAAGGTCGGGGAAGCCAGCGAGCGAGGGCCCGGCTCTCGTAGCAGGACCACTCGGAAGCCAACATAGGGTTCTCCAGGCTCTTCGGAGTCAGGAGTGAGTAGGTGGCCGGAAACTGAGCCCGGAGGCAAGCTACGAGGTGTCTCCTCTGGCCATTCAAGCAGGTCGGCCTCGACGCACAGTGTGCCGTCGAGGCCGTTTTTTCATCACGCCCCTGCCGGGCCTGAACATCACGGAAGCGCACCGTTCACCCGGCAAGATGCGATGTAAGGCAGTTGCCGGTATTGTTGGCGGTAGTGCATACCGTAGCCAACGAGGAAGTCGTCCGGCGCAGCGAAGCCTACGTAGTCGAGCGGAACCTCGATCAATCGGCGCTGGGGCCGGCTCAGCAAGGCGCAGACGCGGACAGAAGCCGGACCGCGGGCGCGGATTATCCCCAGCACGTGGCTCAGGGTGAATCCGGTGTCGACAAGATCTTCAACCAATACGGCGTGTCGTCCACCCAGCGGGATCTCCAGATCCTTGAGGACACGCACAGCCCCGTGCGTCTCCCGCGATGGCCCGAATCGGGAAATCGCCATGAAATCCACTTCTACAGGGATCGAGATCGCCCGAAGAAGGTCGGCCATGAAGATGACCGTCCCCGTCAGCACGCCGATGATGACGGGGATCTTGTCGGTGTGATCGCGGGAGAGCTCGGCCGCCAATTCCGTGACTCGGTCCCGGATCTGGTCTTCGCTGAAGACCACCGGGCCAAGATTGCTCGAGGCCGGCTGGGTTGAGTCAATCGGCCGCATCGGTGAGATCCGGATTGCCGATCAGGTTGGGGACTTCCGTTTCCATCCCGTACTTGATCAGCAAGGCGATCATCTGCTTCCGATCGACGAGCTTGATGCTCACGTCAGGATAGAGCTGGCGCATCCGTCGTATCTTGCGATGCTTCAGCCCGGCGAGGGCATGCCGCAGGGTAGTCAGCTCAATGAATAGATCATGACTCGGGAGGTAGAAATCCGGCGTGATGGCTTCCAGGACGTGCCCATCCTCGTCGGTTGCCAGCGGGAAAGTGCGCGGCTCATACTGCCAGAGGATCCCGTAGAAACTGAGAAGCCGAGCAAACTCGGCTTCAACCGGGTGCACAAACCCCTTCGGTGGATTCGGATTGTCTACGGCTTCCACAACGGGGGGAAATCATACTTCCTGCCCGTCCGGCTGTCAAACCAAAGCGGCAGTTCTGGGGGCAGGCCCGGTCTTCACCCCCACCTGTGGCCGGCAAGTCAGTCCAGCCCCGCACCTGGCTGCCCGTGTGGCAATTCGGCCCCTGGCCAACGACGCCGGCCTCCTTGTAGGACCCCCCTTGACATCCTGACTGGATAGATATATGATAATCGCGGTTACCCGCATATTCGGGTAACCGCGTAATCGAGAAACTCATCACAAACCTGGAGAACGTCTCAATGCCCGCTCCCGTCAGCGATATCCTCTCTCCGACCAAAGTCGATCGGATCGCCCTGGATCTGGAGCCCGCCCACAACAACATCCACAGCCTGTTCCTGCTGAGCATGTCTGAGGAGCTCTCAGGGCTGAATGATTGGGTCATCCGGACCGTCGATCAGCTATCTCCGGACCTGCGCCGGCGCAACGCCGTGGTCACCGTCGGCCTGCACTACGCCATCATCCCCGACCGGAGTTGGTCGAGCTTCCCGGCCTACCTCGAGCATCTGACTGCCGTCGACCCGGTCGAGCTGCGCGACAAGGTCCTGCGCACGTACACCAGGATACCCAGAGAGAAAGGGCTGAACCACGTTCTGCTGGAAGAGGAAGCGGTGAAACTCGACGTCGGCGCCTGGCTGGATAGCCCGACGGCGTTCCTGGCCTCCCTAAAAGAGCGTTTTGATGAATCGCACATCAACGCGGAGATTGAGACCGAAGCCTACTCCTACCTGACCGATCCACCCGCAATGCACTCGCTGATCGTCGACCACCTTTCCTACATGTGGGACGAGTATCTATCGACTGAGTGGCGGCGAACGGAGCCGATGCTGATGGATGCCGTCAGGGCGTTCCGAGAGACGGACTTCAGTCAGATGACCAAACTGGAAGCAGCCCGGTTCATTACCGGACACGGGTTGGAGGATGAGAGCTGGCAGGCGATGCTCGAACGCGCCGGGCAGGCGATCTTCGTGCCCAGCCCGCACGTAGGCCCATATCGAGGAAAGTACCAGGCCAAAGATGTTTTGTGGGTGCTCTTCGGCGCCAGGCTTCCTTCGGCCTCGGGCATGCAGGCGCATGAGTTGAGCCGCGCCGGGATTATCGTCCGGCTTAGCGCTCTGACGGACGATACGCGTCTTCAGATCTTGAGAATGGTGGGTGACGCAGGCGAGCTTCGTTCGCAGGATATCATCGATCGACTGGGGATCAGCCAGTCAGCCGTCTCGCGCCATTTGACGCAACTCACCGCCACCGGATATCTATCCGAGCGCCGATGCGACGGCTCGAAGTGCTACCGGTTGAGCCCGGCCCGGATCGAAGAGACCCTTGCGGCGGTGTCCAAGTTTCTTCTCGGAGAGCAAGCCGGGGCTGGCGGGTCACGCTCCTCCTGAGTGCACCGGGGAATTCGCCAGAGGTACTGAAAGATAAGCACGGCGGGCCGGGTGATGGCCCCCGGGAGGTAGTCTGATGGTGAAATGGTCCGATGTCATCGCTGCCCAGCGGAGATGGACGGATGAGATCGCCCGAGCCGACGGTCGACATGGGTGGCGAACGCAGTCACCCCCCCGCCCCGCTCGGCTGGTCATCGCTTATCGGCGCGCCCTCGCGTATGTGGGCGCCCAGTTGGTGACTTTGGGGTGCCGCCTCCAGACCCGCTACCAGGAATGGACAGCCCCGGACGAAGGTCGCTTCTCAGCGGGTTTGAGATCCGATAGCCTGATCGTCGAGAACAACTCTCGGCCGTGCGGTTGAGCCCAATTCCGGTCGGCTGCCGCATGGCCTCCCCTCCTCCCGCCTTGCGGGGATCCTTGGGTTGCGATTGACCGGTTGAGCAGCATCGCCCGACCGAGGATCCCCGGGGCTCGGATCCCAGCCCTGGATTGACCTGCATCCCCCTGACCCACTCGCCCAGGATGCGGACTGGGCACCTTAGCCCCCACGCCCCGGCTGACCGCAAGCGAGTGTGGAAACTCCGGCCCCGAGCCAGATCAGCCCAATCCGTTCCGGAGGCTTGCCTCCGGAACTGGCATCTGGAGACACGCTGCAGTTTCGACGATGAGGAGATTCTGGACGGGGGGGGCCGCCGGACGTCCGGCGTAACCGGAGCCCGCTGGTTCATGCTAGTGAAGTCCGTCGACGAAATCCTTCGACTCCTTGAGGCCCCACCCGGTGTGTTCCCGGACGAGCTTGATGGCCTCAATCTTGCGGCGTTTCGAGAGGAGATCTCTGGCGGCCGAAATCACCTCGGGAGACACCCCAGCCAAGCTCCCGGTGGATGTCCCGTTCCATCTCGAGATGGATTCCTGGGAGGCCCGCTGGACGAGAAGGCTGAGTAGCTCAGCCTTAATGGCGGGAGTCAGATGAGCCCGATCGAGTTGAACCGGGACGGTTGGAGAGAGCTTGTCCGGCGGCACGACTGTTCTGATGGCTCCCCGCCTCCAACGCAGCAGGACCAGCGCCAGCGCGGTTAGCAGGGCGACCCCCGCAAGCAAGATCAGTTCATCGGTCGTGGTCATTTCGTTCCTGGCCGGCCGGAAAGGTCCGGGCCGGCGAAGTGCTTCCGCTGGCCTGGAGGGAACCAGGCCTCTAACGGCTTGTGTGAACGCCTCGAGGCTTGGAAGAAAGATGATCCCCCGGCTGGGGTCAGGTTCATTCTAGGGGCCGCTCCAGACCGGCGCAACCGGTCGCTGGTCCGGTCCGGATGAGGCAATTACCGAGCCGATCGCAGTAATGACAGGCGGGATCTACGGTCCAGCCAATCCGCAAACCCCGCCTGAAGCGAGCGGTAGGTTTCAGTGTTTCCTGGCGATCAGGCGATCATTCGTCTTCCCCGGTCTGGTCGGAGAGGTAGCTCTCGAGGCCCATCTGATCGATCTGTGACCTTTGCTTCTCCGCCCACTCCACATGACCTTCTTCCATCTTCAGAATCTTGGTTAGCAAGTCGGCCGTCGATTGATCGTCCCCTTCGTGAGCCAGGCGGATCCCGGCGTTGTAGGCCTTGACGGCCCCCACTTCCGCCTCTTGATCGTTCCCGACGATTTCGGGCACGGTCGTCCCGATCATCATAGGATTGAGCTTCGAGACTTGGGGGGTGCCCTCGAGGAAGATGATACGTCCGATTAACCACTCGGCGTGATGCATCTCGTCGATGGCCTGTTTCTCGATCGCGCCGTGGAGCTTGCCGTACCCCCAATGGGAGCACATCTCCGCATGAACCATGTATTGGTTGATGGCAGTCAATTCATCCGCCAGCAGCTGGTTCAACACCTGAAGCATCTTTGCATTGCTCTTCATCAGTAGCCTCCGCGTTGTCGACGTTGGTCAGAACGAGGGAAACACGAGCAACGGGAAGATCCTCTTGCCGGTGACCCGGCCTCCGAATCCCGTAGTCGGTTCTGCGTTCTTCCAGTATATCCATCTTTGATCATGAATGTCGAGTCGTTTTGAATCGATATGGACATTCTCTCTCCAAAATGGTCCGCCGCGACCGTTGTACGCAAACAGCTCTTCCAATCGAGGGGGTGGGCTGCCGGAGGCGGGTCGCGAAAGCCCGCCCGCATGCCTACACCCTAAGCTGCATTGCCTGCACCAACGTGGTCAGCAGGGTGATGCCTGTGGCTTGCACGTTTGCCCCCCAGGCCAATACCCCGTCTTCGTGCCCTTCCATGGCGACAATTCGTCGAGCTGGCGAAGTGTGTACGACCCGTTCGACTTCCCTGGCCATGGCCGGTGTGCCATACGTCGCAGCCGCTGAAGTGGTCGGAATGCCTAGTTCGTGGGCATGGCCCCAGATATCCGGGGAGTGCGCGTGCATGACACACCGAGTGCCTTCGTCTGCGCCGTAGATCGCAGCGTGCGTCATCGTCTCGGATGACGGCTGGATCGGGCCTCTCGCTACGACCAAGTTTTCATCGATATCCCAGGTCACGACCACGGCGAAGTCTTCCGGCCCAAGGTCCGTGAAACGGCCGGTCTGTGAACCGGTGATGACGAACCTCGGTTGGCCTTCGGCTCGCGTCTCACTGGGGAGGCGCAGGCTGAGATTGCCGTAGCCCAGCCCACCGTAACGGGCGGGGTCCTGCCCAACCAGCCCGACCATGCGAAGTATCCTCCGCCAGGCGTTGAGTTCGATGAGCAGGTCGGCGACCTCGGGTCGCGCCTTGGTGAACTCCAGTCGAAAGCGGATGACGCCTTCACGATCGCTCAATGGAAGTCTTGCCCTTTGCTGCGGCGACAGCCTCTCGGTATTCGGCAGGAGGCGGGCTCGATGTGAGCCGAGATGTGTTGATGAAGCACCCGTTCCCGCCGGATAGAGATGGACACGGGCCAGCACCCGTGCTCGGCATCTACCTCAGGGAAGGCCCACGATGAACTTAACCGGCCACATGCCGAGCGGTCCGATCAGCAACCAGGCGGTCGCGATGGCGGAAAGCATGACGGTCACGTTGTCGACATCGGCAAACGGAAGCGACTCAACCACGGTGGCGACCAGGGCTATCAATGCAATGGCTGAAGTTGTCTGGCTTGGTTCAAGCGCAGGTGAGAAGCGGCCGATCTGATTGAACGCAAGCAAGGCCAAACCTGCGAAGACGAAGCTACCGGCAAACATGGCCGCCGACCCGGCCCAGGACTTACGTTTCGACCATGCCAATCTGGCGTGGCCCCAGCGCCGACCGACGATGTCTGCCAGGCCATCTCCGCCGCACATCATCATCAACGCCAGGATGCCCACCGGGGAATCTCGCCAGAAGACGATAGTCGTCACAACGAACACCAATCCGTAGTAGAGCGGGCCGCGCAAGATCTCGGCCCGATCCCCCGTCCTGCTCATGGCGTGGACCACTCCGGGGTCCTGGACCACGCCGCGCGCCACCATGACAAGGTGCAGGGTGATCATCAACGGCACGAGGGCGGCCAGCCAGCGCGAGGCCGTCACGGCCGGAAAGATGTTCCAACACAGGACGAAGAGCGGGCCGGTCCCGATGTGGACAAGCTTCCGGCTGAGGTTTTGGTGGATCATCCCCCGGAGGGCTAGAGCGTCCAACGACCGGAGCCAGACCAGAGCGACCACGAGCGTGACGCCCACAGCTAGGGCTTCGTGCAACCAGACCGGAAGGTGCATCCGTGCTCCGCAAGTAGGTGAGCGAGCCGACGCTCTTGCGAGGGTCCAGCCCGGTCCGCCTCAGCTTCCTTTGCCGGCCTCGATCTCTTTCAAGATCTCCATATCGCGCTTCAAATTCCGGAATCGGACGTACAGGCTGAGGATGAGCACTCCTAGGGCCAGGAAGATCACCCCGAAGCCGAGGAGCATGTAGGATAACGTGTCAGCGGGAGCTTGTAAGGTCAGCATTGATCAAGCCTCAAGCGGGGATGGGGGGCAGACGATGGAGGTTGGACGGCAGACGGAGGACAGGAGACCGATGACCGGCATCCGTGACCTCTTGCGGTCCCCCGTCCCCGGTCTCCCGTCTCCCGTCTTGTGTCGTCCACCGTCTGCCGTCTATTGCGCCAGCAGCCTCATCTTCAATCGCTCGACATGATCGGTGAGCGACTGCAGGCGCACGCGGTGCCAGAGCAGGGTGACGTAGAGCACAGTGAAGGTCAGCAGGCTGAACATGAAAGCCTGCAGCATTCTAGGCGTCATGTCGAACGCGCCTTCCGCCGTCGGATCGTTACTCCCGATGACCACCGGGTGGATGGTGCGGAACAGGCGGATCGACAGAAAGGTCACCGGCACACTCAAAAAGCCGATAATCCCGTAGACCGATCCAAAGCGAGCCCGACGATCGGGGTCTTCAATACCCTGACGCAGCATGATATAGGCGATATAGATAAGCTCCATAACCGTGGCCGTCACCAGGCGCGGATCCCAGGTCCACCATGTGTTCCACGCCGGACGGGCCCAAATCGACCCGGTCACGATGTTCACCAATGTGAACACCACGCCCAGTTCGACTGACGCCAGGGCGACGTTATCCCACCTGCGGTCGCCTCTGGCCAGATAGACCCCGCCACACACGGCGGTGGTGAGGAAGGCCAGTGCGCCGACCCACCCGGCCGACACGTGAAAGTAGAAAACGCGCTGCACCTCTCCCATGACCGCTTCGCGCGGGGCGTAGAACAAAACCAGATAGCAGGCCACGAGGAACATGGCCCCGGTGATCCAGTTTAGGGCCCTCAACAGTTTCGGCGCAGGTGTCATTCTCCAACTCCTTCCTTGAAAGCATACACGGTCGCGCAGTATTCACCTGTAGATTTGCAGTCATCCCGCAGCTCCGCCCCTTCCAACATCAGGAGTGGCTGAGGCGCAGGCACTTGCTACTCATCCACGACATATTCGAACACCATGAACGCGGCAGCGGTGAAAATGACATCGAATACGATAAGCAGATTAAGCCAGGGTAGAATGTCGGCTGCCTCGAGGCCTTGCAGGTAACCGTTGCTGGCCTTGACTGCGGCGATCAAGACCGGCAAGATGACCGGGAAGAGCAGGATCGGGAGCAGCACGTCCCTTGTCCGGGCCTGCACCGCCATCGCCGAAAGAAGTGTCCCGACGACGACGTACCCGATCGAGCCCAACAAGATGACGAGCACCAGCCCGGGGTTGAACAAGTTCGTGTTGTAAAGCACGCTGTATGTAGGTAGAACAATCGCCTCGACGATCAACATGAACGTCAGATTGCCAAGCATCTTTCCGAAGTAGAGCGCACTCCGGTCGACCGGCGCCAGGAGCAACCCATCCAGACAGCCTCGGTCCTTCTCGATAGCCATTGATCGATTGAGGCCGAGCGTTCCGGCGAAGGCGAAGGTCGCCCACAAGACGCCCGAGGTCACGGTCTGGCGTGTCCGAACATCGAGCTCGAGCGCGAAGTTGAAGATCAGGATAACCAACAGGGCAAACACGAGCATCCCACCCAGCAACTCACGGCTGCGCAGCTCCGCCGCAAGGTCTTTCCATATCACGGCTCCGATGGCGCGGAGATAACCCCTCAAGCGGCTTCCGAAGGACAGGCCCGGCGAGACACCCAGGGCCCCTGGCAGCGAGGCTACTTCAGGCATGGGTCACTTCCCGGTAGATCTCCGGCAACTCCCCCGGTCCGAGCTCCCCACGCTTGTATGTGCCCGCGATCACACCCTTGCTCAAGATGTCGATGCGTTCCGCCAGATCGGAAGCCCGCGACAGATCGTGTGAGGTCATCAGAACTGTCCGGCCGCGCGCCGCCACCTGGCGAAGCAGCTCATCCAACATGGCCGAGGCCTCTTGATCGAGGCCGGTATGCGGCTCATCGAACAGCATCACTTGTGGATCGTGTAGGATGGCCCGCCCTATCGAGAGCCTCTGCTGCATGCCGCGCGAAAATTCACGCACGAGATCCCGCCGTCTCGGCCAAAGACCTACCGTTTTCAGGACCTGGGCGAGGCGCTGGTCCAGATCCGGAATGCCATACATCCGGCCGTAGAATCTCAAGTTCTCTTCGGCGGTCAGATCGCCATAAAGAAGAGGCTGGTGCGAGACCACGCCGAGGATCATGCGGGCCTCAGACGCTCGAGCCGGAAGACGATGGCCTCCGACCCTCACCTCCCCGGCCGTCGGCCTGGACAGCGAGGCCAGAATACGAAGCAGGGTGGTCTTACCGGCGCCATTCGGTCCAACCAACGCCACGAACTCGCCTTCTGCGACATTTAGATTCACACCACGCAAGATCGGCTTGAGGCCGAATGCCTTCACCAGGCCATGGACTTCAATCATCCTGGCCGAGCCTCAAGTCCAGTGCCCTGCGCTTAAGCGCCGCCCGCCTTCGCCGATACTCCTTCTCCTGGATCACCCCGGCTTCGTAGTCGTCGTCGAGATCGGCAATCTGGCGGATGACCGTATCGATCTCCGGATCCCCACCCGCAGGTGGTGGGGGTTCCTCCACGGTTCTCACGCGTTCGGCGGTGGGCCGTCGCCAGGGCCGATACCACCACAGGCCAACCGCAACCAGAGTGAGGCCGAGCACGCCGAGGCCGACCGCGATGTTGGAAGTCGAGATCCCTCCGCCCGTGGATCCGGTCGTTCCCGACTGCCCACTGAGCGTCAGATCCAACGTCTGCCCCGGGAACAACGCACCCAACGTGTGGTTCTGATAGGAAATCCCGCCGACATCGCGCACGCCCAGGTCTTGCCAACCTGACCCGCTGAGTTCGGGTCCGCCTGCGGGCAGCAGTGCCACGACCGCTCCGACCGGATAGGTAATCTCCTGGGAGAAGGAGAGTCGGCGATCATAAGGGAGATCGAAGTTGAAGACGACTTCGCCGGTTCCTGAGCCCGGAAAGAGCGGCGCCGATACAACCACACCCTCGTCTGTAAATTGCAAATCCTGGCTGGAAGCGTCGCCGGGGAATCCGAGGTTGGTTGCCCCGGATGGGAGAGGAAGCCGGATCACTCCCCGGCCATCGGCGCCGGCAAGCGTCCGATCGCCGTCGTTCGACAGGACCCAGAGTTCCAGCACTCGAAGAGTATCTGCTCCGGTGAAATCGAAGATCAGGTGCAATCGATCCACTCGGATCTGGCCGGCTTCCGCAGTGGTCTCATAGACTACGAGCGGCAGATCGATGTCCGGTGAGGTCTGGCTGAGGTGAGCCGCCTCGGAATAATAGACAATGCCCTTGTAGAGCATCGTCACCCCAAAGATCCGTCCTTCAACGATGTCCAGGACATCGAAGACGAAGCTGCCATCCGATCCCACGCGAGCCGTGGCGCTTACCACCTGAGAGTCGGCATCGAAGCCGAGCAAGTTGACTTCGAGCTCGCCTTCCAAACTGGCGCCCGCCGTCCCGTTCGTGGCTCGGCCACGGATGCTCCCGAATGACGCCGGCGACGCCGACGCAGCCGGAAGGTTCCCGATATCCGTCTCCGCTGTGAAGGCCAGGCTGCGCACAAAGTAGGCGACCGCCGACCGCTGGTCATCAGTCAGGCTATCGGCAAACCCCGGCATTTCCCCACCGACGCCATCGCTTGCCGCAGTAAAAACATCCATGATTGAACGATCGGCCATGAAACCCGGGGCATTCAGAGCCGGCCCCCTGGCTGTGCCTTCTCCGGAGGAGCTGTGGCAACTGGCGCAGGTCTCGTTGTACACCTGTGCGCCTTCACTCAGCGTCTCCTCCGTGGTGCTTAGCGTCAGCGCGAAGGCGACGACATCCCAGCGTTGTGAATCGGATAGGCTGGCGAAACCGGGCATGAAACGATCGAGCCGGCCAATCGAGACGATCGAATACCAATCAGCCGGCTTGACCGTCCGTGAAAACTCAGGATCACCCAGCGGGGCAGGGGGATTCGGTAGGTTGGCGGACTGCTCGCCGTCGCCCTGGCCCTGCGGACCGTGACAAGGAGAACATCGAGTCTGATAGATCTCCTCGCCGGCAGCTGGATTTGGTGGAATCGCGGGCGGTGAAACTTGAGCCGGCGTCGTCAGGGGTATTACCAGAGGCTCGGAAGCCTGGGCGGTGGCCAGGCTCGGTGGGGGCGTCACATCACCGGCGAGGGAGCATCCGACTAACAGCGCCGCCGTCGCCAAGATGAACAAGAACGACCGCTTCACGCGTTGATCTGCTCCGTGACAAGTGACGCGCCGCAGTGGGTGCAAAACCGATCGCCTGCCCGGACCGGCTCGCCGCATTGTCCGCAGAAGCCCTCGCTTGTGCTCGCCCCGGCACGGCGCAAGCGCATCACCTCTGCCTCAAGCTCTCGCTCGGCCCAGGCCGCCACATTGCCAGCACCGTCAAGGCCACTGCCCGATGGAGCCGGGCCGCGGTCCTCCAATCCGGCCAACTCCTTGAGGAGCGCTGCGCCTCTGCCAACCATAAGCCCACGCTGAGCCTGGAAATCCTCGGGGGAGAGTTTGCCCATCGCCTGGTCCATTTCGATCTCGAGGATTGAGTCGAGCACCTGATCTCGCTCGGCCTTGAGAGCCGAGATGCGTCGCTCCTCAGGGCCAATCTCCGAGCCATGGCCTTCGACTAATGGGCGGGCGATAAAAGCCGCGGCAATTACGAAGACGGCCAGGATGACCAGTAGCGAACCAAGGTCCATCTCACTCTTCCATGGAAGCGTTCACCGCCGTCTGGATTTCGGAAAGTGACTCGTAGGGGCCGATCTTCACGTGCGCCAAACGTCCGTCACGGCCCACGATATACGTCTCCGGAACGCCTCGGATCCGAAACGCCTGTGAAATCCTGGTGCCCAGGTCAGGACCATTGTCGTAGGTGATGCCGAAACGATCCAGGTATGCCAGGGCTTCGGATTCGGTATCGACATAATTCACGCCGAGGAAGACCACCCCTTGATCCTTGAACTGCTGGTGGGCCGTCTCCAGTTCCACCGCCTCTTGCTCACACGGGATGCACCACGACGCCCAGAAGTTTACGACGACAACCTTGCCGCCCAGATCCGCCATGTCCACGGTCGACCCGCTGAAGGTCGTAAGCTGGAAGTCGGGAGCGCGGGCGCCGACACCGATATTTCCCTGTTGAGTGCGAATCAGGCCCAGCCCGACCACGGCCAGCAACCCCAACACCAAGACCCAAACGAGAATCACCCCCCATTGCACGGGTCTGGGGGGCACGACCGCCTCGAGCGCACTCTTATCCGTCATAAGCCGATGACTCTCACCCGATCCCGCTCCCACGAAGGTCGAACCCGACCGCCGGGCGCCGCGACTCACGATCTTCGGCGCAACTCCTCTTCCAGACGGGCGACATAGGGATCACCGTCCGCATCGGGTGCTGTCGGAACCAATGGTTCCGAGTTCTGTCCCCAGCTCCGAAAAGCCCGGTAGAGCACGAAGGCGCCTGCCAGAAAAGCCGCCGGCGGAAGGACGTAGACCAGCCAGTTCAATCCTCGCGCCGGAGGCGTCGCCAAAACGCGCTCCCCGTATTGCTCCACAAAGTAGTCTTTGATCTGCGCCTCGGACCAGCCCTGCGCGAGCTTGTCGCGGATGGTGGCCCGCCACTGGGCGCAGGCCTGTGTCGGACAGACATCAAGCGGCACGTTTTCGCACACCGGACAGTAGAGCTGGTGGGCGATGGCATTCACCTCGTCGTCCGAAGGCGGCGGCGGTTGGACCGCAGCCGAGGCGATCAAGACCGGAGCGGCGATCGCCATAAGAACGAGGTAAACCTTCAAAGACCGCTGCATCAAGCCAGGCTACCTCAGGCGCGGGCGACGACGGCCCGCGCCGTGGCCGCCTCACGCAGTCCATCAAACTCGCGTGTCGGCCAGGCGGCAAGTAGCGTCGCGGCGATGAAGATCAAACCGCCCATCCAGACGAAATTCACCGCCGGGTTGTGGTAGATCTTGAACGTCGCCCCCTCCTGGGCGATGGGCTCCCAGCCCACCAGGAGCACGTAGAAATCATCCTGCAGGCTCGAGCGCACCCCGGGGATCGTCATCGGTTGTTGGGAAGCATAGTAGAAGTCGCGCCGCGGATACAAGTCGCCTAGGTTTCGGCCATCCCGCGAGACCTGCACCACGGCCCTGGCCACATTCCGCCCATCGGCCGTGTCGAACTGAGCCAGCGATTCGTACGTCAGCGTGTAGCGCCCCAGGCTCAGGGATTCCCCGCGCGCGAGAGTCCCCTGGGTCTCCGTCTGAAACATCTCGATTCCGATGATGCCTATCGCCATCAGCACGACGCCCAAATGGATGATGTATCCGCCATAGCGGCGCCGGTTCCGGATTGCCATCCGCCAGAAGGCGAGGGGAAGGCTCTCCGCGTGACGGCGGTGCCGTGCCAAGGCCCCACGCCAGAACTCGACCAGAGTCACGATGGCCACAAACCCGATGAGCCAGTAGCCGATTAAGGCACCGGCCAGCGTCACTCCCGAGAAGTACAACGCCGCCGGTACGATCAACGACAGCAGAAGCAGCTTCCACAATCCGCGGCCCAAACTGCGCCACGAGGTCGCGCCGTAGGCTGATAGGGGCGCGACACCCATCAAGAACAACAGCCCGACCCACAGCGGGCCGGTTGCCCGTTCATAGAAGGGAGGTCCGACGGTGACCTTTTGCCCGGTGAAAAGCTCGGAGATCAGGGGAAACAACACACCCCAGAAGCACACCACCAGGATGCCCATGAAGAGCAAGTTATTCAGCAGGAAGAGCGACTCGCGGGCAAATACCGAACCCAGATGGTTTTCGCCTCGCAGCTCGCCCCAGCGGTTCATCAGGAGTGAAACCGAGACCACGAATGTCAACCCGATGAAGCCGAAGAACATCGGACCGATCGCCGACTGAGCGAAGGCGTGAACCGAGGAGAGAACACCGGATCGGGTGAGGAAGGTCCCGAAGATCACCAGCGAATAGGTAAGGATGATCAGGAGCATGTTCCAATGTTTCAACATGCCCCGCTTCTCCTGGATCATGACCGAGTGCAAGAACGCCGTCCCGGTGAGCCAGGGCATGAAGGCCGCAATCTCCACCGGGTCCCACCCCCAATAGCCGCCCCAACCGAGGACGTCGTAGGCCCAGCGTCCGCCCAGGATCAAGCCCAGGGAGAGGAAGAGCCAGGCCACGAGTGTCCAGCGGCGGGTGATCCGGATCCAACGATCGTCCGTTCGACGCGTCACCAGCGCGGCGATGGCGAAAGCGTAGGGGATCACAAAAGACACGAACCCGAGGTAGAGCATCGGCGGGTGGATGACCATGCCTGGGTGGCGTAGAAGCGGGTTCAATCCCTGCCCGTCGGTTGGGAAGAGGGGGATCGTGCCACTCGGCTGAAACAACGCCGAGACTTGTCTTCCATCCAATGTCTGCCACAGGCGCTGGAATGGGTTCTCGAAGAAGATCACCAGGCTTATGAAGAATGCCAGGGTGATCATGGTGACCACAATAACCCAGGGGAGGAACTCGCGATCCCGCTCCCAGCGGCGCAGGCTGGCCGCAGTGGCGAAGGCCGACAATAGCCACGACCAGAAGACCAGCGAACCCGCCTGGCCGCCCCACAGCGCCGTCACCTTGAGATAGGTCGGCATAGCATTGCTGGTCACGGCAGCCACGTACTTGACCTCGTAATGGCGGCCGACCAGCAGGGCGATGATGGACAACGAGGCTAGCGTCACCAGCGGCCAGGTCAGGAGCATGGCGTGCCGGGCGCTCTCGACCAGTGCCGGTCTGCGCCGGACGGCGCCGTAGGCGGCAGCCCCCGCGCCATACAGGGCGGCCACGAATGTCAGTACCAGCGAGAAATACCCCAGATTGGCAAGCATCTATACCGTCTCCTGATGTGGATGCGCGATCCACAAGGCAGACGATGGACGATCGGCATTCGTCCGTCGTCCATCGTCCATCGTCTGCTGGCGATCCATCAGTTTCCTGGTTTCCCCTAGCCGCCTTGCACCTGGGCTGGGACTTCTGCTTCGTAGCGCGTGGGACACTTGAGCAGGAGCTCGTCGGCCTGGAACACACCGTCGGCGCCCAGTCGGCCGGTTACGATCGCCTGGGCTTCATCCCGCAAGAGGTCCGGGCGTGGCCCGATATATACAACCTGCAGGCGGGTGGCTGACTTGTCAGCGACCGCCTTGTGCAGGACCTCGGCCAGGCCTCCCTCTTGCTCAATCTGGTTGAGATCTGCCGGCACATTGGCGATCGTAAACTTGAGTGTGAGAGTCTGTACGTCGTACTGGATCGAGTCGCCATCCACCGCACCCGAGATCTTCAAATCGCGGCCGGCCACAACGTCCCCCTTGTCTTTCAGCTCATCGACAGTTAAGTAGTATTGGGCGGCAGCCTGCGTGGAAGATGCGATGAGGTAGACAATCGCGGCCACGATCAGAAGGCCACCAATAATGAACTTCGTTCGACCGGCGGAAGTCGGCTCGGCCCTCGACAAAGTCTTCTCAGCCATTTGTTTCCCTCCGGGGCCTCGCCGCAAGCTGCCCCTGGATCTGGTAAACTGCACCGATTCTATCATCATTCGGAAAGAGCCCCTGTCGGATGAATGTCACCTTCCCTGCGGACAAGTAGCGGGAGCCAGGTTGCATCCCTTTACCGCGGGGACCAGGCGTCGCCCCCCGGCAGCACACCGCGCAGGCCTTCGCCAATGGCCCGCCCCGGAACCTTCCTTCGCTGGGCTCCAAGTGGACGACGGATTGGCCCGCGCAAAGACCTCGGAGCCAGTTCGAGCCGATCGCGGCAGCCTTACGGTCCTTCCGATTGTTCCGTGGCCGGATTAGCCCAAGATGAAACCTCCCCAAAGGAAGAATGAGAAGGGCCCCTGTCCATGAAGCCGCCAGGCGGCCGACCACGCGGCTCTCGCTAAGGGCGTGGAACTGACCCGGGATGTGGGCCGGGGTAAGGCGGCTTGGAGTGCTCGCTAGACCTCGGACCGAGGCAGGGGGACGCGCCGCAGTTCCAGACCCTAGGTCCAGGAGGCACGGCCAGCCGGGTATCCCTCCCAGTGCCAGGAGCGAGGCCGGCTTGGTACGTCTGTCCGAACCACACTCCCACGGGCATGGCCCGATGTATTGGAATTCGCCTAATTGTGCCAAAATGAGGGCATCCCCGGCGCGAGCTTCGCGAGGGCTTCCCGAGATATCAGCCTCTGCACGAAGTCCTAGACCCGAGCTCGTCAGGCGCAGGATCAAAGGACGGGATGGGCATCGGTCAGGACAAGACCAAGCTAGACGTAGGCCTCCCGAATACAGGCCTTCTTAGCGCTGAGCCCTCGTCGGCGAGGTCACCCGCCATCAGTCTTCGGGTGAAAGTCACCCTGGTAATCCTGTTGATGATGGTGCTGAGCCTGGGTCTCTCCACAGGCATCGAGTACGTCCACCACCGCGATCGGGCGCTGAGCAACATGTCGCTGATGGCCTCTCAGACCGGTCAGGTTATCGAGAATGCCCTCCAAAGAGACATGCTCCTTTCCGATTTCGATAGGATCCAACATACCTTCGATGACATCGCCAAGGACAAACGCATTCGGACCCTCTACCTTCTCGACCCGACCGGCAGGGTGGTATTCGCGCCCAACCAGGAAGGAGTCGGGCAGAAGCTTGACAACCAAGATGTCAGCTGTCAGCCTTGCCACCATCTGCCGCCAGCAGAGCGACCTTCCGGTATTGTTGTCACAGATGCCGAAGGAGCGACTGTATTTCGGAGCATGCACCCTATCGAGAATCGCCCGGAGTGCATGAGCTGTCATAACTCCGGTCAACGTCTCAACGGACTTCTACTTACCGACCTCTCCATCCAGCCTGTCGAGGCAGCTCTCGCCGCCGATTTGCGCGACGACCTTATCTGGTGGATCGGCACGACCCTCGTCGTAGTCTTCCTGGTGAACGTCGCCACCAATCAATTGGTGCTCAGCCGTCTCCATGACATGGCGCAAGCCCTTTCTCGATTCGGCATTGAACGCACGCCCCCGCGCCTGTCCGAGGAGCCGAATGATGAGATCGGCCGCCTGAGCATGGCCTTCAATGCCATGGTTGATCGCGTCGGGCAGCGCGAAAATGAGAATCGGACTCTCTGGGGGAGCCTGAAGAACCGAGCGGAAGAGCGGGGAGAGCTCTTGAGGAGGTTGATTACCGCGCAGGAAGAGGAAAGACGTCGGGTCGCGCGCGAGTTGCATGATGAGCTGGGCCAGGAGCTTAGCGGGACCGCCCTGAGTATCGAGAACGCTCGCCGAACTCTCCCTCGCGACCCACAACTGGCGATGGAACTCCTCGAACGGGCACAGAGCACAATCGCTGAAGCCACCGAGCGGATGTACGACCTGATCTTGGGGTTACGTCCCTCCGTGCTGGACGACCTGGGTTTGGCCGCCGCGCTGAGGACACAGTGCCAACGCACCCTTGAGCCCGCCGGGATCACCTTCGAACTTGAGACACAGGGTCTCTCAGACCGACTTCCGCCTGAGACCGAGACCGTCCTGTTCAGGATATTCCAGGAGGCGCTGACAAATGTCCTGCGCCATGCCAAAGCGGGCAACGTCAGGCTCCGCTTGTCGCGGAACGAGAACACCGTCGAGGCGGAGATTCAGGACGACGGTATCGGATTCGACCCCTCCGACTTCGCCGCTTCCGGGGACGAGCACGGTCTTGGCCTGTTGGGCATGCGTGAACGTGTCGAGCAGTTTGGGGGCACGATAGAGATCCAATCCCGTCCCGGCGCTGGTTCTCGTATCCACGTGATCCTCGCACTGAGCGGTGACGTCCATGTCTGATAAGATCAGGATCTTGATCGCCGATGACCATACCATCTTTCGCTCCGGCCTCAATCTTCTTCTCTCATCCGAAGTGGACCTGGAAGTCGTAGGCGAAGCGAAGGACGGAATGGCGGCCGTCGAGATGGCTGCCAGCCTGCATCCGGACGTGGTCCTAATGGATGTCGGCATGCCTGGCCTGAATGGCCTGGACGCTACGCGCCAGATCAGGGCACGCCTGCCCGAGGTGAACATCCTCGTACTCACCATGCACCGGTCGGATGAGTACTTCTTTCAGATGCTGGAAGCGGGCGCCGCAGGCTATCTCCTTAAGGGCGCGGAGACGAACGAACTGATCAACGCCGTTCGAGCTGTCGCACGCGGCGACGTCTTCCTCTATCCAAGCATGGCCAGGCGCCTGGTCCAAGAGTACTTGAGCCAGTCGCCGAGCCAGGTATCGGCCGCCGCGCATCTCACAGAACGCGAGAGAGAGATCCTCAAGCTGATCGCTGAAGGGTTCTCAAACGGCGAAATCGCCGACCGCCTTGTGATCAGCCCAAGCACGGTCCACTCGCATCGAGCCAACCTCATGCGGAAGCTCGAACTCGGAAGCCGCCACGAGCTGGTTCAATACGCACGCCAGAAGGGTCTTATCGGCGGCTCCTAGATCGGGCCGGCGCTTTTCATCGCAACTCGCCATCTAGTACCCCTCATAAATCGCCAGGTAGATTGGCGTTTCCTTCGACCTATCTGGCTGACTCACCGATTCCCTTTTGTGACAGAAGACTCTAGCATGGCCTTGAGCGAGGAGGTGCGATGGCCGCGCAACGGGTCTTTGTCATCTGGACCCACCCGCTCTTCCGCGAAACTGTCAGTTTATTGCTGAGCCACCCGCTGGTGGAGCTGGTCGGGACGACCAACGACCACTCTGCCGCCCGCAGCCAGATCATCAGGGCACGGCCAGACGTGGTGATCATCGAGCAGAACAACGACGACGAGCATGCCGGGGAGGAGACGCTAGCCATCCTCCAGCATGGACCCAAGGTCATTCGACTAAGCTTGGCCGACAACGAACTGAGTGTCTACCTCCGGGAACGGCGGACCGTCGAGAAGGTCGCCGACCTGGTCCGGCTGATCACAGGCGACCCAGGCCCGGAGCAGTCTGCGGAGGCTGCCCCGTGAGCGGCGCAGGACGTCGGCGAGCCTCCATCCGACTCATGCTACCGCTGGCGCTGGCTGGGGGCGCTGTCCTGGTCGTCGCAGCCATCCTCCTCAGCCAGCGCACTGCTGAGTCGGCACCCGCCCAACCGATCGCCTTCAGCCATCGCACCCACGCGGAAGCTGAGATTCAATGCTTGTTCTGCCACCCGAACGCCTTGCGTTCCGATGTGGCCGGTATGCCCTCAGTCGAGCGTTGCGCCGGATGCCATCGGACGATCGCCACAACCCGCAGGCGGATCCAAACGGTGTTGGGTTATTGGGAGCGGGGCGAGCCGATCCCATGGCAACCGATCAACAAGATGGCCGACTTCGTCTTCTTCAGTCATCAGCCGCATCTGGCGGCTGGCGTAAGCTGTGAAACCTGCCATGGAGATGTGGGCAAGATGAACGCAGCGCGCCAAGTAGTCAACATGGATATGGGTTGGTGCCTGAATTGTCATCTCAAGCAGCCTGAAACGGCGGTCGCTCGTCTGACCGATTGCCTGGCCTGCCACAAGTGAAGAAGCGTCTCATGGCACACAGAGTTTCCCGAAGAGGTTTCTTGAAGATCGCGGCCGGGGCCAGCGTCGTCGCCGGCCTCAGCCCAACTGTTCGTCGTGTGGCGCTGGAACCCTTTGTCCGCCCACCCGAAGAGGAGTTACCGGGCCGGGCGACATGGTACGCCAGCACGTGCCGGCAATGCCCTGCGGGCTGTGGCGTCATCGTGCGGGTGATCAACGGGCGGGCGCGCAAGATCGAGGGCAACCCCTCCCATCCGCTCAACCGGGGGAAGCTGTGTGCCCGCGGCCAGGCCGGCTTGCAGGTGCTTTACAACCCGGATCGCCTCCAAAACGCCGTGCGACAGACCGGCGGTCGGGGTTCGCGGCGCTTCGAGCCTGTCCAATGGGCCGAGGCCACGGACCAGCTGGCTTCGGCCCTAAAGGGCGTCGGAGGCAAGGCGCGGGTCGGCTTCCTCGGCGGGTCGGTGCCTACTCACCTCCGCCTGCTGGTCACGCGTTTTCTGGAAGCCTTGGGGAGCCCGGGGCCGGTCCTTTTCGATCTCCACTCGGTCCTCGAAGGCGGGGCCGAGGCGCATGCCCTGGCCGACCGCTGGTTCGGTTCAGCCGATAAGCCGATATACGACATCGGTCACGCTGAGGTCATCTTCTCGTTCGGGGCGAATTTCCTTGAAACATGGTTGTCACCCGTCTCGCAGAGCTATGAGTATGGAACGATGCGGCAAGGGCAGTCGGGCGGGCGCGGTTTCCTGGTGCAGTTCGAGCCACGCCTGTCAATGACGGCCGCCTCGGCCGACCAGTGGATCCCGGTCCCGCCGGGCACGGAAGGGCTCGTTGCCCTGGGACTGGGACGGATCATTGTTGAAGAGAACCTTGGCCGGGTCGGAAGCCATCGCGAACATGCGCAGCTCTACCGAGACGTGAGCGTGGGAGCGGTGGCGGAGGCCAGCGGGCTCTCCGTCGATCGCCTGCAAAAGCTGGCCCGGGCCTTCGCTGACGCGGACCGCTCGGTTGCCCTGCCCGGCGGTTACCTGAGCGGCTTCACCAACGCCTCTCAGTCGATGGACGCGGTGATGGCATTGAACGTTATCATGCGAAGGCTTGGTCGCGAGGGAGGGGTCTTCCTGCCTCACACGATCCCCGCCGAGGCCTTCATCAACCCCGACCTCCCCTCTCCATTCCGCGACTTTGAAAAGCTGATCCAGAAAATGCGCGACGGCCAGGTGGATGTGCTCATGGTTCACGGCGCAAACCCGGTCTACGAACTGCCGCGATGGGCGGGGTTTGCCGATGCGCTGACCAACGTGCCCCTGGTGGTTTCCTTCAGCCCATTCATCAACGAAACCGCGGCCCAAGCCGATCTTATCTTGCCGGATCATACCTATCTGGAGGGATGGGGGTTTGAGGTCTGCTCCCCGGGCGGGGACCGACCCGTCGTGAGCAGCCAGCAGCCGGCTGTGCGCCCGCTCTATGACACACGCTCGACGGCTGACGTGCTGCTGAAGTTGGCCTCGAGCCTTGGAGGGGCCGTCTCCCAGGCCCTCCCTTGGCCTGACGAGGTCGCTTACCTTGAAGAGGCGAGTGCTCAGCTGTTGGGGTCAAGCATCGGAGTGTTCGATGCCCGTACGCCGGCGGGTTTCTGGAGCCGCTGGCGACAGCTGGGGGGCTGGTGGTCGACCAAACCCATCCGCCAGGAGCCCGTCGCCCGCGGACTGCCACAAGGGCCGCTCCAGGTGCCGGCGGCCTCATTCGCTGGCCAGCCAAACCTGTTCCCTTTCACCTTGTTGCCCTACGAGTCGATCGCCCTGAGCGACGGCCGAGGCGCCGATCAACATTGGCTGCAAGAGACTCCCGACCCGATGACGACGGCTTGTTGGAACACCTGGGTGGAACTGAACCCCGCGACCGCGGCGCAGTTGGGTGTGACCGACGACGACATCGTCCGGGTGGTCTCGACTCACAATGCTCTCGAAGCCCCGGTGGTGGTCTTTCCAGGGATCCGACCTGATGTCGTCGCCATCCCCACCGGTCAAGGACACCAGGATTATGGCCGCTTCGCCGCGGGGCGCGGCTCCAACGTGATGGATCTCATCGCCCCCGTGGTCGAGCGGGAAGCCGCTGTCTTAGCCTGGGGTGGGACGCGTGTCCGGGTGGAGGCCGTCCACCGCTCCACGAAATTGGCCAGGCTGGAGAGTCTGGATGGCAAAGGTCGCGAAACCCTCCGCTGAAAGCGCCGCAACCGGCACCTCTCGCCGTTGGGCCATGGTCGTTGACCTTGACCGGTGCACTGGCTGCCAGGCGTGCGTGGTCGCTTGCCACGCCGAGAACAATATCCCCATCGTCGGTGAAGAACAGGCCGGCTACGGCCGCTGGATGCACTGGATCATCATTCAGAGGTACTGGGAAGGTGAATACCCCAACGTCAAGGCCCGCTTCATGCCGGTGATGTGCCAGCAGTGCACGCAGGCGCCCTGCGAGCCGGTGTGCCCGGTGTTCGCCACCTACCACAGCCCGGAGGGATTGAACGCGCAGATCTACAACCGCTGCATTGGGACACGCTATTGCGGCAACGCCTGCCCCTACAAGGTTCGCACCTTCAATTGGTTCAGACCCGAGTTCCCCGAGCCCCTGCCCGAGCAGCTGAACCCGGACGTCAGCGTGCGTTCGCGCGGCATCATCGAGAAATGCACCTTCTGCGTCCAGCGCATCCGTCGGGCCGAGCTGGATGCCGCGGCAACCGGCTTGACCCTGGCCGATGGCGAGATCCAACCGGCCTGCGTCCAGACCTGTCCCCCCTCCGCCCTGTTCTTCGGCGACCTCAATGACCCAGACAGCCGCGTCAGCCAGCTGGCGCGCAGCCACCGCTCCTTCCGTCTCTTGGAAGACCTGGGCACCGGTCCGGCCGTAATCTACCTCAAGGGAGGCGAAACGAATGTCTGAGGCGCCCGCTGACCGTCCTCTGGAGTTCGAGGAGCGCGTGCTGCTGGCCAAGCGCACGGACGCTGAGATCAACCAGGCCGTGCTTCAGCCCATGCTGCGCACAAGCCCGCGCTTCTGGGTCCTGGTCGGCCTGTTGGGGGCGATCGTGGCCTGGGGTCTGTACGCCTGGAGCTATCTCGTCACGTGGGGCATCGGCACGACCGGCAAGAACCGACCGGTGTATTGGACTCTCTTCATCACCACCTTCGTCTTCTGGGTCGGCATCAGCCATGCCGGCACGATGATCTCCGCTGTGCTTCGATTGTTGAAGGCCGACTGGCGGCGGCCGATCACCCGTGGGGCGGAGGCGATGACGGCCTTCGCCTTGATGATGGCCGGCCTCTATCCGCTGATCCATCTGGGACGTGTCTGGAAGTTCTACTGGATGATCCCTTATCCCAACAACCGCTTCATGTGGCCGAACTTCCAGTCCCCGCTGATGTGGGATCTGGTCGCCATCTTCACCTACCTGATCGGCTCGACGCTCTATCTCTACCTGGCCCTGATCCCCGACATGGCCATGGCGCGGGACCACACGGACGGCTGGCGCTACAGGCTCTACCGGGTCCTGGGCCTGGGCTGGCGAGGGACCCAGGGGGAGTGGCACAAGCTTCATCGAGCCCTGGGCATCTTTTCGGTGGTCATCATCCCCGTCTTCCTGTCAGTCCACTCGATCGTCTCATGGGACTTCGCCGTCACCATTCAACCTCGCTGGCACAGCACCATCTTCGCCCCCTATTTCGTCGTCGGGGCGATCTACTCGGGTTTGGCGGCGCTGGCCACCATCCTTGTTATCGTCCGCAGTGGTATGCGACTGCAGGAGTTCCTGCGGGCGGAGCACTTCAACGCCCTCGGCCGGTTGGTCATGATCGCCGGGATGGCATGGACCTACTTCTGGTTCGCCGGCTTCCTGGTCGAATGGTATGGCAATGAACCGGTAACGCGCGAGCTGATCCAGCAGGAAGTCGCCGGGAGCCTGGCGCCTCTGTTCTACTTGCAGATGGCGGCCAACCTGTTGCCGATCGCCCTGTTGGCCCTGCGCCGGGTGCGGACGACACCGGGTCTGCTGCTCGCCTCGACCTTGCTGGTCAACGTCGGGATGTACACGGAGCGACTGCTCATCGTCATCGGGAGCCTGCAGCGCAACTACCTGCCCTTCAACTGGGGCACCTACCGCCCGACATGGGTGGAACTCAGCATCGTCGCCATGACCTTCGCCGGTTTCGCCTTGCTCTATACGCTGTTCTCGCGGATCGTGCCCTACGTGCCGGTGTGGGAGATGAAAGAGGGTCGTCTGCGCTACAGCCTGCGCCGTATCGGTCGGTTGCTCGTACCGACGGCGGCGGAGATCGAGTAGCCGTAGTGAACACTCGGGCTGATGCCTCCGGGCGGGTGGAGATTTCGCGGGCCGAAAAGCTCAGAAAGCCCTCTGCGCTGCTTCTGCCTTCGCTCAGGGCAGGCCGGGCCGCCCTCGCGGAGCGTCAGGCGCGCAGAGCACTGTTTGTCGGCGAACGCCGCGGCCGCACCGGGGGGCCAGCTGAGGCGCAGTCCGTTGACATCGGTATCATGAGCAGCTCTCTCCGTTTGCGGCAAGCGCCCAACAGGCCGTTGGGCCGACATTGGATTGTGTGGGGCAAGGCAAAGAAGCCCGAACAGCTAAGGGCGCCGACGAGCGAATCTCGATGAGCGACTCATCGACGCTGCTAGCTCTCTTCGACGAGGGCACCAAGACCGCCGAGGCGATCGACGAATTGCACGCGCTTGGCATCTCGGACGACAACATGACGGTCATGACCGGTGTCCCCTACCCGGAGCGCGCACTGGGGAGGCACGTGGAGTGGCTACGCCTGCCCCACATAGTACTCGCCGGTGCAATTGGCGGGATGGCTTTTGGACTGTTCCTAGCGGTCATCACCCCCCACCTCTACCGGCTGGACGTCGGCGGACATCCAACCGTGAGCTTCGCTCCCGCGGCGGTGATCACCTTCGTTTTCACCATGATGGCCACCATCATCTCCACGTTCTTGGGTGTGCTCTGGGAGATGAACTTCCCCGAGTTCGGCGCCAAGTATTACCACAAGCTGGTCACGGACGGCCGCCTGGCCGTGTTGGTTGAGTTCGAGAAACCACTTGAGAACAGTGTGCGCCAGGTGCTCGAAGCCCACGGCGGAGAGCAGATCCAGAAACCCGAGGAGCAGCCCCTGTGACCCCCCGGACGCGGCGTGGCCTGGCGATCATCGGTCTGGTCCTCTCGCCCTTCGTCGTCGGGCTGCTCTTGACCTATCAGGTTATTCGCATCCCGATCGACACCGACATGGCTCGGTCCCAAGCAGTTGGCTATCAGGATGGACCGCGAATTCTCCCGCCGCTGGGCGCCGTGCCACTCCAAGGAGAGGCGGTTGTCCCGGATGAGTTCGCGAGGAACCCGGTGCCGGCCGATGACGTCTCGCTTCAGAGAGGAAAGATCCTGTACGACATTCAATGTGCCGTGTGCCACGGCGAGCGGGGCCGCGGCGATGGCCCCCTGGCGGGTTACTTCACCCGCACACCTGAAAACCTGATCGGTTCCGAGGCAACCGCCGAGTTCGACGGATCGGTCTATCTGACCATCCTGCAAGGTTTTGGTGAGATGCCGTCTCTGGCGGAAAACCTGACCGTCCGGGAGCGTTGGGACATCGTCAATTACATCAGAACCCTGCCGGCTGGTGGGAAGTAGGAGACGAAACACATGGCCATTCGACGCCTGAGCCTCATGTGCAAGCTAGGGTTGGTCATCACTTTGTGGCTGGCTGCCTGCGCACCGCCGGCCAGCCTGCCGGAAGGGCCTACCCCCATCCCTACGCTCGTGCCTGTGACTGAGGTGAGTGCCGCCATCGAGCCCACATCTCCGCCTTCCTTCACGATCCTCAGCTACCCTGCTCGGCCCCCGTCGGCGGCTCAAGGCCAGAGGATCTACGCCAGTGATTGTGCCCAATGTCATGGGCAGGACGGCACTGGCGCAGTTCCAGCTGCCCGCAATTTCCGAGATCTCGACTACGTGCGTGGGGAGAGCCCAGCCAATTTCTACGCTGCCGTGACCGAGGGACGAGGTGAAATGCCTGCCTTCGAAGATCGGCTGAGCTCGGATGAACGTTGGGATGCAGTCTTATACGTCTGGCGGCTTTCAACCTCCGCCGAGGTCCTCGCCACAGGCCAGAACATCTACAACCAGAACTGCGCCGTCTGCCACGGATCGGATGGGTCGGGTGAGGTGCTCGGCTCGGCCGACTTCACCAATCTGCGTGAGATGGACGGCCTCGCCCCGCGTGACCTGTATCTGACCGTGACTCAAGGTCGAGGCTCGATGCCGGCGTGGCAATCACGCCTGAACCAGGATGAGCGTTGGGCCGTTATCGACTTCCTGCGGACCTTCACCTATGACCCTACGCTGCCCGGCGAAGTCGCCCGACCCCCAACAATGGAGCCCCACGCCACCCTCCCGGGGACAGCCTGCGCCCAGGACCTGGCCAACCCCTTCGCTTGGGATGACCAGGCCGCGATCCAGGCGGGTCGGGAACTGTTCGGTGCCCAGTGCGCGCTCTGTCACGGCTCCGATGCCAGCGGCGGCCTGCCCCTAACGCCCGACTTCACCTCCGCCGAGGCCAACGAGGAGCTGCTCGCCGACCCGGGCGGCCACTTCTGCGTGCTGACCGAGGGCGAAGGAGCCATGCCCGCCTTCGCGAATTCGCTTTCGGTGGAGGAGCGATGGCAGATTCTCACCTACCTCGGCTCACTCGCCCCATAGTCCTGCGCGGGAAACCTTGTCTCGATTCCGTGGGAGGTCGCCGGAGCGTTGGAAGGTGAGGCAACTGAACAACGACCGCTCATGCCAAACCGCGGATCAACCACTTTGGACCGATCAATCCACCAACACGCGCAGTGGGTCTGACACTTAGCGGTGTAAGAGTGTCACGGCTGAGACTACAGAGGCGCCGTCGGCGAGGATGCCGCACACGGCGAAGAGCTCTTCAGTAGCGTGTGCACCACCTGCCACGGAGCCGATGGCCGTCTGCTCAATTTTGGTGATGCGACCGAACCCGAATACGTCGGCACGATCGCTGGCGACAACACATGGGAGTTCATCCACAAAGTGCGCCTCGGTCAACCCGGCACACCGATGCCGGCGGCCATAGATAGCGGATGGAGCCTCGAGGACGTGATCGACCTGCTGACTTTCGCACAGACCCTGTCAGCGGGCGCACCCTGAAACACCATAGGACATATCATGTTTCCGCTGGCCCTGGCCACCGCGGAGAGAAGGAGGTGGTCCCTAAAACTCTGTTCCAGGCTTCTGCAACGTGGGCCGTCCTGCGGCTCACGCCTCCTCTCATTAGGAAGGCGTGAGCCACAAACGTTCATCCGCTGGTGCAAACTTGCTGGGGGACTTTCTCACCCCTTAGGCTGGGGATGAGCAGTTTGGAAGTTGTCTTCCATCGCGCGACTGATCCGCCGAGGCGTGCGGAGAAGCCTCGGCGGGCAACTGCTTTCCCCCCGGTTGACCTTCCTGGTTCCTAACCCCTCCCTCGATGAGCCGCCTCAATCCCTATTGCACCTTCAACTCGATGGTTGGCCGTCCCCGCAGACATCTGGCTGGGGAGTGATCCGTGGGATTTGACGCAGGCCCCTGGGTTCCCCTGCCCGCGTTCCCCTTTCGGGTAGCTGCCCTGGTGGCGTGATATCATATCGAGGCCATTGGTGACAAGCGTCACTTGGGCTTATGGGGTAATCACCCTACACTTCGCCTGAACTCGTGGGGTGTTCCGCCCACCCAATCGGGTAGCGGTGCGAGGGGACTCCCCTCTAGATAGTCGCCGAGAACATCACGCTGCGGATTAGGAAAGCCGGGAACCGGTGGCGGCCGGTTGCCTGTGCTTTGCGGCCAAGATGGTGTGGACTGCATTGCCCGGCGGCACCGGCGGCGCATCTCGGGCCGGATCGACAGGGTCTGAGGGAAGACTATTCGGGAGTGTAAGGTAGCCGATGCTCATGAAACATGCGTTTGCGCCGCCGGGCAGAGTGAGGTGATGAAGAACCATCCCTTGCAGGGAAAGCTTGCTGCAGCTGTCGGCGCAGCTTTGCTCGTAGCGGCTGCACTGTTTTTCATCTCCCCGCTGGGAGCTGCGGCTGACGGAAAGCCCCTTGCCCCCCCATCGTCGCAGGTTGCGGCGGAGATGATGACGCGTGCGCAGACATCGAGCCTCACCAAACTCTCCCCGCCCGACCAGGGCATCGACAACGAGACGTGCCTGGCCTGCCATGCCACCCTCGGGTTGACGACAGAGCTGCCTTCCGGCGAGTTGCTCTACCTGAGCCTCGACCGGGCAACCTACAACGACTCGGTCCACGGTAAGGTGGGGTATGCTTGCGTCCAATGTCATACGGACATAACCGGCTTCCCCCATCCGGAGGTGACGGCCCAGACACGGCGAGAGTTCACCCTGGAGAAGTACACCGCCTGCGCTGCCTGCCACCAGGACAAGTACCAGGCGACGCTCGACAGCGTGCATCAGAAGGCACTGGCTGCGGGAAACACGAATGCCGCTGTTTGCACCGACTGCCACGGAGCCCACGACGTGCAACCGCCGGACCAGCCCCGTACCCGCATCCCCCGAACCTGCGAGCGCTGCCACTCCCAGATCTATGACCTCTATAAGGAAAGCGTCCACGGCGCAGCGCTCATCGGGGAAGGCAACCCGGATGTCCCGACATGCATCGACTGCCACGGAGTGCACGCTGTCGAGGGCCCCTCGAACAGCCCCTTCCGCCTGTTCTCGCCCCAGATCTGCGCACAATGTCACGCCGACAGGGAAATGATGGCGAAGTACGGGATCAGCACCGACGTCTTCGACACCTATCTATCGGACTTCCACGGAACAACGGTGGTCATCTTCGAGGCCATTGCACCGGACCAGGAGACCAACAAACCCGTCTGTATCGACTGCCATGGTGTGCATGACATCCTTCCCCCGGATAACCCCAACAGCACGGTGATGCAGGCCAACCTGCTCACCACCTGCCAGAAATGTCATCCGGATGCCACCACGAATTTCCCCACCGCCTGGCTGAGCCACTACGAGCCGAGCCCCCAGCACTTCGCCCTGGTCTACTACGTCCGGTTGTTCTACCGGATCTTGATACCCGGCCTCATCGGGGGGATGCTCTTCTTCGTTGTGGTCGATGGGGTGCGTCGGTTGCGGAACAGGCAATCTAGAAGGAAGGAGCGCGGCGATGCGTGATACCCGAAAATACCTTCGCTTTCCGCTCTCCTACCGGATCGAGCATTGGCTCCTGGTGGCCACCTTCACGACGCTGGCCATCACGGGGCTGGTGCAGAAGTTCGCCGCGTCAGGCGCCTCTCAGGTGATCCTGCGCCTACTGGGTGGGGTCGAGACCACACGCGTGATTCATCATACGGCGGCGGCCATCCTCATGCTCGAAGTCGTCTATCACGTGGGTGCTCTTGGATTCCGGGTTTTCGTGCGCCGCACTCATTTGACGATGCTGCCCTCGAGTTCCGACGTGCGCATGGCCGTCCAGGCATTGCTCTACAACCTCGGCTTCAGCAAGGTCAGGCCCCAGCAGGATCGCTTCTCATTCGAAGAGAAGGCCGAATACTGGGCCGTCGTCTGGGGCACGCTGGTCATGGCGATCACCGGCTTCATGATGTGGAACCCGATCGCCACCACCCGCTTCCTCCCGGGCGAGTTCGTGCCCGCCGCCAAGTCGGCCCACGGGGCGGAGGCCGTCCTGGCCGTTCTGGCCATCATCGTCTGGCACATCTACCACGTGCATGTCCGACAATTCAATAAGAGCATGTTCACCGGGGACCTGACCGAAAACGAGATGATCGAGGAGCACCCACTCGAGTTGGCCGACATCAAGGCCGGTGTCGCCGAACGCCCCGTCGAACCACTTGCCCTTTCCCGGCGCAAGCGCATCTTCTACCCGGTATATGGCGTATTGGCGGCGGCGATGCTCTTCGGCATCTACGCCTTTGTAACCCTGGAACAGACGGCCGTCACCACGCGGCCACCGGCTGAAGACGTGGTGATCTTCTCCCCCCTCACCCCGACACCGTTCCCGACCGCACTTCCCTCCGCCACGCCGCTGCCGATCATCGGCGTGGCCTGGGCTGACGGCATCGGGGCCCTTTTCCAATCCAAATGCATCGTCTGCCATGGAAGCCCATCCGGTCTCGGGGGTCTCAACCTGGCAAGCTATGCCGGGATCCAGACCGGCGGCGCCAGCGGGCCGGTGGTCGTCCCTGGAGATCCCGAAGCGAGCCTGCTCGTGGTCAAGCAGGCCGCAGGCAACCATCCCGGGCAGTTGAGCGGCGAAGAATTGGCGCTGGTGCGCCAGTGGATCGAGGCCGGCGCGCCGGAGAAGTGACCGCGCGCCGGATTCGGAGAGAACGCATGCAACGCTTGGGTAAGACGATCCGACGCTTCTTTTTCCCACCCGAAGGGTCGCCCGTGTGGATCCGTCTCCTGCCGTATGCCACCCTGGGGGTCTTGAGTCTGGCTGTCCTTGTCTCGGGTGCCTACGCCTGGGATTACACCAATTCACCGCAGTTTTGCGGCACGGTCTGCCACACTATGCCACCCGAGTACACCGCTTATCTGACCTCGCCTCATGCGCGGGTGGATTGCGTCGACTGCCACATCGGCCGGGGGTTCATCGCCACGCGCGTGACGCGCAAGGCCGGCGACATCAAGCACATCATTTCTCTGGCGTTCCGCTCGTACGAGTTCCCGATCCGGGCCACGGACCTGCGACCGGCACGCGAGACCTGCGAGCGATGTCATTCCCCCGAGAAGTTCTCCGACGACAGTTTGCGCCAGATCCTGCATTACTCCGATGCCCGTGACAACTCCGCCACGACCACTTACCTGGTGCTCAAGACCGGCGGTGGATCGAAACGCCAGGGGCTCGGGCGCGGCATTCACTGGCATATCGAGAACCAGGTCCTCTACCTCCCCCTGGATCCCGAAGAACAGTCGATCCCTTATGTGCGGGTCATCCAAGACAATGGCTCGGTGTCGGAATATGTCGACGTGGGTTCCGGCATCGACCCGGCCTCGATCGATTCCTCCGACCTGAAGGAGATGGACTGCATCACCTGTCACAACAGGATCACGCATTTGATCCTTCCGCCCGAGGAGACCGTCGACCAGCTCATCACTCGGAATGCGATCTCGGCCGAGATCCCCGACATCCGGGCCAAGTCGGTGGAGGTCTACGGCGCATCCTACAGTTCGACCGAAGAGGCCGTGTCCGGTATCGCCGGCTTGACGAACTACTACACTTCCTACTACCCCGAGTTCTACAACGCCAACCGCCAGGCCGTTGAAGAGGCCGTGAGCGCGTTGCAGACGGCCTATCAAAGCAGCTTCTTCCCGCACCAGAAGGCCAGTTGGGAGAGCCACCCCAACAATGTCGGTCACAAGAACTCGGCCGGCTGTTTCCGATGCCACGACGGGAAGCACCTGGACGCCTCCGGTCAGGCCGTCCGGCTGGAGTGCAATCTGTGCCACTCGATTCCGGTGGTGGCCAGCCAGAATGATCTGGTGAGCAACATCGAGATCAGTCGCGGCCCGGAACCTCAGTCCCACCTGAATTCGAACTGGATCAGTCTGCATCACGACGCGTTCGATCCGACCTGCTCGAACTGCCATACCACCGGCAATCCAGGCGGGACCGACAACAGCTCGTTCTGCTCCAACAGCGCGTGCCATGGAAGTGTCTGGGAATACGCCGGCTTCGACGCGCCGGGGCTGCGGCAGATCCTGGATGCCCAGCTTCCCCCGACCCCCACTCCCGCTCCGACGACCCCGGCCCAAGCTGCCCTGACCTACGATGGCGCCATCGGCCTGCTGTTTCAGACACGCTGCGGCGCGTGTCACGGAACCTCGGCCACTCAGGGTCTCAATTTGACGACGTACGCCAGCGCCATGGCTGGAAGCAAGAGCGGCCCGGTCATTGCCCCGGGCGATCCGGCGGCCAGTATCCTCATCCAGAAGCAGTCGGGGGCTGAGGCACACTTCGGCCAGTTCTCGCCGGAGGAACTCCAGCGCGTTGTCGAATGGATCGAGGCCGGGGCGCCGGAAGAGTGAGCCGTCGCACCGGCCGACGTTACGGCTTGGCCCGCGATCACTACCGCAATAAGCCTCGCCTTTGGAGGTGACGCTATCATGAGGGAAACCAAACGCTTCGATCGCCGCCAGTTCTTGGGGGCGCTCACATGGGGGATCGGCGCCCTCATCAGCGCCGGCCTCGGGATCCCCGCCGTGGCCTACGTCATCGGCCCGGCCCTTCAGCGCAAGGAAGCCCAGGACTGGATCCGCATCGGATCGACCACCAAAGTCGAACTCGGGACGCCGACGCTCTTCAAAGCCCGCGTCACCCGCAGGGCCGGCTGGATCGAGAACGAGGAAGAGCTCTCAGCCTACGTCCGAACAGACAACGGGCGCGATTTTATTGCCATGTCCAACATCTGCACCCACCTCGGATGCCGGGTGCGCTGGGTCAGCGGTGAGCAGAAGTTCTTCTGCCCCTGCCACAACGGCGTTTTCGACAAGGACGGGAACGTGCTGGCCGGTCCGCCGCCGCGTGCCCTCGACCGCTTCGAAATCAAGGTCGAGGACGAGCAGCTGTTCATCCTGGGAGGCTGAGGATGGCGGCCAGAGTCAGCGAATGGCTAGATGAGAGGCTGGGCTGGCGCAAGGTATGGGAAGCGATCTTCTTGCGCAAGGTGCCAAAGACCAATTGGTACTACACCCTGGGCAGCGCCGCCCTCTTCCTGGCGGTCAATCAGATCGTGACCGGGATCCTGCTTACCATCTACTACGTTCCGACCCCGGATCATGCCTACGACAGCGTGCAGTTCATTACCGGCCAAGTCCCGGCCGGATGGCTGATCCGCGGCTTGCACCACTGGGGTGCCAGCGCAATGGTCATTCTGGTGGGGTTACATATGCTGCGAGTGATCGTGCATGGGTCGTACAAATACCCGCGTGAAGTCACCTGGTTCACGGGTGTCTTTCTCCTGCTGGCCGTGATCGGTTTCGGCTTCACCGGCTATTTGCTCCCGTGGGATCAGAAAGCCTTCTGGGCCACAATCGTGGGCACGCGGATCGCCGCTGTGACGCCGTTGATCGGAGATTGGATCCTGCGCGTGATGCGCGGGGGCGATGAACTCTCGGCAGTGACGCTGGCCCGTTTCTTCGGGGTTCATGTCTGGGTCCTGCCTGCGGCATTACTCAGCCTGATCCTGGTGCACCTGTATCTCGTCATACGCATCGGGATCAGCGCGCTGCCGAAGCGGGGGGAGTGATCGATGAACGAACAAGAGCGACGGCAGTATCTGGAGGAGTACCACCAGGCCAAGGAGAAGGGGCCGTCCTTCTATCCCGAAGTCGTCGTCAAGGACGCCATCGTTGCCTTGCTGGTCTTCCTGGCCCTGGTAGCGTTGGCCTATATCCTGGGCGCGCCGCTTGAAGAACGGGCCAACCCCGCCGACACCTCTTATACCCCCAGGCCGGAATGGTACTTCCTCTTCCTGTTCCAGCTACTGAAGTACTTCCCCGGCAGGCTGGAAGTGATCGGCGTCTTCGTCATCCCCACCCTGATGATCGCCCTACTGCTGTTTCTGCCCTTCATCGACCGGTCTGCCAAGAGACACGCGCTGAGCCGGCCGATCATCACCGGCGGAACGGCCCTGGTTGTGGTTGCCGTCGGTCTGCTGTCGGTCCAGGCGGTCCGCGAAACGCCGCCTCCTGCCGACACAACCCTGGGCGATCCGACGGCGACGCTCTACGTGAGCAACTGTGCCGGCTGCCACGGCCCCTCGATCAGCGTGCCACCCAGTACGAACTTGCACGCCGTGATCGCCCAAGGGAAGCACGAAGGCATGCCCGCGTGGAGCGCCGATCTGACAAGCGACGAAATCGACGCCCTGGCGGGCTTCATCGTCTCGCCCGATGGGAGCCGTCTATTCACGGAGAATTGCGGCGAGTGTCATCAAGCCTCCGAGCTTGTCGCCAGTGATCCGCTCGAGTTGCGGGCAGCCCTTCAAAAAGGGGCCGATTATGCGCCGCACGCCGGTCTGCCAATCCCCCAATGGACTGAGGCGCTCAGCGCCGAAGAACGCACGGCTCTGCTCAACTTTCTCGTGGCACCCGACGGCCAGAGGTTGTTCGCTGTCAACTGTGCTGCGTGCCATGGCCGCTCCGTGTCCTTCTCCGGAGACGAGTCCACCTTGCGCCAAATCATCCAACAGGGAGGGCTGCATCTGGAAATGCCACCCTGGCGAGAGCGACTGACCTCGGACGAATTGGATACGCTGGCGAACTACGTCGTCGACCCATCCAGCGCACCGGAGGGGCAGGAGCTCTTCTCCCGCTTCTGTACGGAATGCCACGGCGACCGGGTTCCTGTCGTGGCCGACCCCGCGCAGGCACGCCAAGTCATTGCCAGCGGCGGTGGCCACGAAACAATGCCCGTATGGGGCGACATCCTGACGCCCGAGCAGCTTGATGCTCTGGTCAGCTACACCCTGGAGGCGTCGCGTGGCGCGCCCCTTGAGTTGGGCCAGGATCTATTCGCTCAGAACTGCAGCACCTGCCATGGCGACTTCGGCGAAGGCGGTCCCAACCCTTCTCGAACGGATGACATCATCGCCCCCATCAGCTCGGCTGAGTTTCTCAAGACACGCGACGACGCCACGTTGCGGGCGATCGTCTCCCAGGGACAGCCCAATTTCGGCATGTCGCCATTTGGAACGGCCCACGGCGGTCCACTTAGCGACGAGGAGATCGACGCGCTGGTGGCTTTCATCCGATCCTGGGAAGAAAAGCCCCCCGTCGAGTTTCCACCCGAAATCGCCAGCCGGCCGCTCTCAATCGAAGGCCCCGACATTTACGCCGAGGTCTGCGCTCAATGCCACGGTGACCGCGGCCAGGGCTTGATCGGCCCCTCACTGAGTGGCCCGGGGTTCCAGTCGGCGAACACGGACGATGAGATCTTCAATACGATCAATGTCGGCCACGCGGCAACGGCGATGATCGGTTGGGGTGAGATCCTGAGCGCCGACCAGATCCACCAGCTTGTGAGCTACATCCGGCAGTTGGGCGGCGGGCAAACTGGGCCAGGCCCCGGTGAGGTTTCGTTCAAGGACGATGTCCTCCCCATCCTGGAAGCAAAGTGTGGTGTCTGCCACGGCAGCCTGGGAGGCTGGGACGCCGCAAGCTATCAATCGGTGATGGAAAGCGGCGACAACGGACCGGTCGTCATAGCGGGTGATGGTGGAGGCAGTCTGCTCGGCCAGAAACTGCTCGGCACCCAGACCATCGGAGGGCTGATGCCGCCTGGAGGCGAGCTGCCACCAAGTGAGGTCCAAACGATCCTCGACTGGATCGCCGCCGGCGCTCCGGACAATTGAGGCTCACTGAAAAACGACACGATAGTCACGCAAATCCGGCCTGATCTGCCCATACCCACGCGCAAGTTGACGCCGATGGCATGAACCGAAGGTCATGAAGGCAGCGATCAGCTGACGGCGCGCGCACCGAAGCCCGCGGATGCCTGCCGTGTATTAAGCCGGCGTAAGGAGAAGTGGGCTCACTCGTCCGGGAGGTCCTACCTGCCTCCTGGCCGAAGAGCGTGGCATATCCAGATTTTGAAGCCAGAGAACCCCATGTGACAATGGACCGCGTTCGTTCCTCCTTCGCTAGGCTCCGGCGCAGCCTGCGTGCTCGGGTTGCGCTGGGGGTTGCGCTCCCGGTCTTACTCGCCCTGAGCTCACTCTCCCTGGCCTACTACTTGCGGGAGCGTGCTTTGCTCGAGGGCCAGCTGCGGATGACGGCGACCCAGCTCGGTCAGGTCCTCACCGGGAGCCTGCGCCGGGCCATGCTGGCCAACGACAGCCAGATGATCGCGGCCGTGTTGAAAGATGTCGGCGACATGCAGACGATTGACCGGGTGCGTATCGTCGACACCCAAGGCGTTGTCAGGATGGACAGTCAGTCGACTGAGCTTGGGCAGCAGAAGCTAACGGACCAGCCCGGCTGTTTGGAGTGTCACGCCGATCCTCCGGAATCCCGGCCACGGACCGCACTGCTCGCGACAGCCAGCGGGATCTTGCTCATCGCCACCCCGATCGACAATGAACCTGCCTGCTCGGGCTGCCATGCCGAATCCAACAGCCACCTCGGCGTCCTCCTGGCCGACGTGCCGCTACAAGCCCTCCAGCAGGATCTGATCTACGATCTCGAAACCGACCTGGCTACCTCGGTCGGGATCACCCTGCTCGTGACCATCGGCGTTTACCTGCTTGTGCACCAGTCTGTCGTGCGCAGAGTGGAAAGCTTCCGACCGCCGCTGGCCGCGTTCGCCGCCGGTGACCTCACCGCCCGCCTGCCACACCAGGGGCGCGATTCGGACGAGCTTGGTCAACTCGCCGGCGCCTTCAATCACATGGCCGATGACCTCGAACGCAATGCCCGTGAGCAAGCGGAGCGGACGAAGCTCCGCCAGCGGGCCATCATCGAGGAGCGCGATCGCATCGCACGCGAGCTTCATGACGGCATCGCCCAGCTTCTCGGGTTCGTCAACAACAAGGCGATGGCCGTCAGGCTCTTGCTCAAGAAACAACAGACTGCGGAGGCCGACCTGCAGTTGCAGCAGCTCGAGGAAGCCTCACGCGACTTGTTTACCGACGTTCGGGAGGCGATCCTGGGACTGAGGGCCACCGACAAGACCGGCGCAGGTCTTTCCAACGCCCTCCACGACTACACACTTCACTTCAGCCGGCTGAGCGGGATTGCGATTGAACTGTCCATCGGCCCGGGGGTTGAAGGAGCCGGGCTCAACGCCGAGGCCGAGCTGCAATTGCTGCGCATCATCCAGGAGGCTCTGACGAACGTCCGCAAGCACGCTGCCACCAGCCGAGCCGCGATAGTCCTTCAGGCACGTGAGGCGATCCTCGACCTGACCATCACGGATCATGGCGCCGGTTTCTGGCCCGCAGTGGTGGAAGCCGATCCTCCGCAGAGCTTTGGATTGAGCACGATGCGGGAACGGGCCGAATCGATCGGGGCGACCTTCGAACTCACCTCGGCCCCCGGGGAGGGCACGCGCATCTCCGTCCACACTCCGCTCGGGAGGAGATAAGGTCTTGCGCATACTGGTCGCAGATGACCACTCTCTGTTCCGCGATGGTGTGGTCAGCTTGCTCGAGGCCGCAGGCTTCGAGGTCGTGGGGCAGGTGGGAGACGGCCTGGCGGCCGTCGAGGCCGCGCTCGCCTTGAGGCCGGATCTGGTCCTGATGGATATCACCATGCCGAAGCTAAGCGGGCTCGAGGCACTCCGCCAATTAAGGGATGAGGCGCCCGAGGTCCAGGTGGTCATGCTTACCGTATCCGACCAGGACAGCGACCTTCTCGCATCGATCCGGTCCGGCGCAAAGGGTTACATTCACAAGAGCCTCAGCGCGCAGGAGTTCCTCGAGATGATCTCCGGGCTGGAGCGCGGCGAGGCCGCCATGAGCCGAAAAACGGCGGCGCGACTGATCGCGGGCCTGGGGAGTGAGCCGGCCCCGCGGCTCGACAAACAGCCCCGTCTCACCCCGCGCGAGATCGAACTCCTGGAACTGGTTGCGGATGGCCTATCTAACAAGGCCATCGCTCAAGCGCTTTCGGTGAGCGAGAACACGGTCAAGTACCACATCCGCAACATCCTCCAAAAGCTGGAGGCCCAAAACCGCACCGAGGCCGTCGCCCACGCCTTGCGAGCTGGGCTCTTCAAGACCGCCAGCTGAGACTCGCCTCCCTCCATCGAGGCTGCGCAATTCGGCGACCGGGTCTAAAATCCCACCCATATGGGTAGTATTGAACTCACCTGGGACTACTCGAAGGTGGCGCTCGAACAGGCCGCCGGTATGTTGCTAAATGTACTCATCTTGCGCTAATCTATCTGCAATCATGGTCCGCCTTGCGGTACCCGGGGGTGAGCGTGTCACGCCCACGCGTCGTCGTGCTTACGTCCCATTCGATGTTCTCGGAGGGTATCGCCAGCCGGCTGGGCCAACACCTGGATCGGATCGATCTTGAGCTTGTGGACAGCCGAGGCTCGGATTGTCTGGCGAAAATCCGCGAGGCAAAGCCAGCGGTGATCGTGTTAGAAGTGAATGATGAGAACGTCGAGCGGTTTTGCCCGCTTAGCGAAATCCTGGCGGCTACACCCGAGGTCAAGGTCATCCGGCTCGATCCGGACTTTGATCGGATCCACGTGGTCACCAGCGAGCTCAGGAGCGTGAACGAGCCGGCAGATCTGATAAGCATGCTTCTCCCGCCGGGTTAGGCGGACAGGGCAGGGCTCAACCGCCCCGACGGGGATCGGCCCGCGCCAGAAAGGAGGCTACGCCAAAGAAGAGAACTGGTCTTTGCGTGACAAGGTCCAATCGAGACCATCAGAGGAGAATGGCTCTATGAGAAGAAGACTGATCATACCTGGCTTGGCTCTCGTCGGCGCGGCGCTCGTGCTGACGGCCTGCGCGGGTGGAGCGGGCCCGGCAGGGGCGGCGGGCCCAGCGGGGCCGGCGGGACCTCAGGGTCCGGCGGGCCCGGCTGGGGCGGCGCCGGCCGCGGCCGATCTGTCCTGCACCGAGTGCCACAACGACACCACCCTGATCTTCTCCAAGGAAGCGCAGTTCAGAGAGACCTCCGTGCATGGCACGGGCGAGGCCTTCGAGAGAGGCGAGGAAGCCAGCTGCGCCGGCTGCCACGGCACGGAAGGCGCCAAGGCGCGCATCAACGCTGGTCTGCCCCCGCATGACGCGTCGGTTGTAGGCGTGTTGAACGTTTCGCCGTTCGACTGCCGTACCTGCCATAACATCCACACTACCTACACAAGGGCTGACTTCTCGTTGACAGGAGGCGCTCAGCCGGTAGTGTTGGAAAAGACCGGCGGGACCTTCGACGGCGGCTTGGGCAACCTGTGCGCCAATTGCCACCAGATCCGCAACGACCTGCCCGTGGCAGCGGGAGGCATCATCGACCTGGGCACGAATACGCGGTTCGGCACTCACTACGGTGTCGAAGCCCAGATGCTGCTCGGCGAAGGCGGACTGGGTGTGACCGGCAGCCCAAGCCCTCACTACTCAGCGGTCGAGAATACCTGCGTGACTTGCCACATGGGTGACGAAAGGAATCACACCTACCTGCCCGATGTGGCGCGCTGCCAGGCTTGCCATACGGATGCCGAGAATTTCGACATCAACGGCGTTCAGACCGAAATCGCGGCGATGCTCGAGGAACTGGAGCCCCTGCTCGTCGAGAGCGGGATCATGGCGGCGGACTACACCGACGCCGCCGGTAACCTCCAGCACGGCCGATCGGTCCCCGGCGTGTACCCGGAGGCGGTCGCAGCGGCGATGTGGAACTACAAGCTCGTGGTATACGATCAGAGCATGGGCGTGCACAACTCGGCCTACACCAAGGCGTTGCTGGAAGCAGCCTTGGCAGGGCTGGAGTAGTTCGAGTTCGACAAAGGCAGATAAGGCGAGGCTTGGAAAGGGCTCACCCGCGAGTTCAGGGCATACGAACAAAGCACCGGATTCGCAGGCACGAGCCGACCCTTGGGAAACTAATTCTGCCACGAAGAAGCCGGGCGCCATGTTGCGCCCGGCTTCTTCGTCAGGGCCTGCAGTCTCGACGCGGCGGCGGCGTGAGGTCGGCCTTCCCCCTTTTGCCTCCTGGGCCGCGAGGTGGATCGCGACTCAGTCGGCGGCCGAGGTTGCCAATTGAGGCAACCCGTGCGCCTCCGCCTGCACCTGGTGATCGACGACGTTCAGGTAGCGAGCCCCCAGGGTGAATGCCAAGAAGCCGTACGCGATCACACCCGCGCCGGCGAGAGTCTCGATCAGCGAAGGAACATAGTCGGTGTAGCGGGCGACGATCTCCTGAGGCAGGTAGGTTAACACGATGAGTTGGCCGGCCAGGTTCGTGTCCCAGCGGTAGGCCGCCACCCCACCGATGATCATAAGAAGTGCGATCATCCTGAGCACGGGCACTCTGCGCAGACTCGGCCGAAGCAACACGACCATCGGGACGAGGATGCCCAGGATGATCTCCCCGACCCAGAAGTTGAAGGACAGTGGGCCTTGTGTCAGCAGCCGCAGCCCTTCCGTCCGGCCCGGCGAATAGGTGTAGGTCATCGAGAGCATGTCCCAGAACCGCAGGTACAGATAGGCCATCAATACCCAGCCGATGAAGCCCGAGACCTTTTCCAACAGTGCATCGTTGATGTATACCCGCGTCGAAAGCCGACCGGCCAGCATCGATGCCAGGACGGTCAACGCCGGCCCGCCGGCCATCGCCGAGACGATGAACAGGACAGATAGGTCGGGGCGATACCAGATCGGTCTTGCCTTGAGCACGCCGTAGGCCGCCCCGAGCGACGATTGGTGCAGGAGAGACAATCCCAGCCCGGCGATCGCCAGATAGGGGGCGTAGTGGTGGATCCTCTGAAGTGTGGCCGCCACGCGCGGCCAACGATCCTCGAACCAGGCGGCGCTGCCGAGGATCGGGGCTGATTCCAGAGCCAGGACTGTCAGGTACAGCGTGACGCACATCGTGATTTCCCACAGAACGGAGTGGGGGTTCCAGAATACCATCGGGTGCCAGAAACGATCCGGCCGCCCGATATCGAGGAGCAGAGTCAGGACGGCCATCGAGTATCCGATCAGACCGATAAACGTCGCGGTCCGGGCGATGGGCTGGTAGCGCTTGAGATCGAGTAGATACACCGCGGCGCAGAGCAGGAACGCGCCGGCGCTCATGGCGATCGCTGACAGATCGATGGTAATCCACAGTCCCCACGGCACAAGGTCCGTCAGATTGGTCACCACCAAACCCCGGGTGAAGACCACGATCCCGGCGACGGCTCCGGCCAGCACGACCGCGGCCAGGACCGTCACCCAGACGTGGAACCTATTCAGCTTAACCACTCGGCCCCAAGCCCTCATCCCGCCACCTCCTCATTACGTGTCGGCAGGTAATAGACCCGCGGGCCAGTCCCCAGATCCTCACGCAGCCGGTAGGCTGGATACCGCTCGAGGAGTTGACTTGCTCCGGACTCAGGGTTGTTCAGGTCCCCGAAGACGCGGGCCTTGGTCGGGCAGGCCACCACGCAGGCCGGTGTCGCCTGCGAGTCCTTCCCGGGCTCCAATCCTAGCTCGAGCCCGCGATCGATCCGCTGGTAACAGAACGTGCACTTCTCAACCACGCCGCGCGGTCGCCGTTCGACCTCGGGCTCGCCCCATCTCGGCACCTCCGGGTTGGGCCCTTCGAAAGCCTCCCAGTTGAAGGCACGCGCTCCATACGGACAGGCGATTTCGCAGTAGCGGCAGCCGATACACCGATCGTAGTCCATCATCACGATGCCATCCGGTCGGTGATAGGTCGCCTGCACCGGGCAGACCTCGACACACGGCGCGTGCTCGCAGTGCATGCAGGGGCGTGGCAGGTAGACCGGTTCGCCGGCGTACTTCCCGGCCTCGATGACCCTGTTCCAGGAAATGTTGGGCGAGACATCATTTGTGGCCCGGCAGGCGAGGGTGCAGTAGCCGCAGCCTATGCACTTCGTCTGGTCGATCACCATGCCCCAGCGGTGCGGGCTTGATTCACCCGATTCGGAGGCCGAGGCCCGGCTCACCAGTCGCAGACCGACCGTCGCCGAGACGCCGGCGGCCAGTGCTTTGAGGAAGCTCCGCCTTCCGACAATCTCCTCACTCATCGTCGGCCTCTCTTTCGATTCCGTCGCCTTCCTGGCGCAGCCGCCGATACCAGCGCTCGAGCCATGGAGCCAGGATCATGCCGCTTGCCATCCCGATTAATCCCGACAGCGCCGCAAAACCGACCGGGCTGACAGGGCTGGGCTCCGGCTGCACCGAGAGGGTCTCAACCGAGGCCATGGCATCCGCAGGCTCCGGCGTCGGCTTGTCCGGGTGCACGGCGACGGGATCATGCATCTGGTATGCGTGGCAGGCGTTGCACGTCGTCAGCTTGACGTTGAAGCTGTGGTCGCGTACGGCATGCCCTTCGCCTTCTTCACCATCGAGAGTCGCCAGGTGACAGTCGGCGCAGCCCAACCCAACCTGGTTGTGCTGGGAATGGGCGAAATTGGAGGCCCGTTCACGATGGCAGGTTGCACACAGGGCCGAGCTATCGGCCTTCTTCAAGCTCGCTGCATGCGGATCATGGCAGCCGGTGCAGGCAAGGTCCGTTTCACGATGCTTGCTGGCCTGCCACTCGAACATCGTCTCGGTGTGGCAGCTACCGCATAGCTTCGCCGATCGCTCCGCGGGCATCGGGTCCTGAGGATGATTGGCCGGGACGGGGCTGTGACACGCCTCACACGTGATCCCTTCAGCCTTCCAGGTGTCGCTGACCGGGTCGTAACCGGTGGTGTGACACGCCAGGCACTCTCGTGGTTCACCCTGCTCTTCCCAGGCAGTCCGGAAGGTGGGATCGACCGTCGCGTTGCCATGGGCTCCATCCACCCAGGCTTCCTCGATCTCAGAGTGACAGACCTGGCAAGGGATATCGGGCGCGACCCCGGTCTGGGTCGAGTCGCCGGCGCCGGCCATGGCCGCGGTAAACAGTGCCACCGGCAGCGCCACCGCCAGTCCCACACCTATGCGAAAGATCCATTTGTTCATGCTACGCATCTCCTCGGAACCTGGGCCTTAAGCCGCGATCGGCGCCGGGACATCCCGGAACACGTGACACGTCAAACAAGGCTCAGGAAGCCGTCCGCCGGTCTCTCGGAACACTTGCCAGCATGGGACGTCCGCTCGACCGTACGCCAGGCAGCTCTCTCTTTCTTCAGCCGGGCAGTCGCGGATCTCCCAGCAACGGACCTGGTGCCCAGCCGCGCCCAGCGAGTGCGCTCGCTGCCGGAGTGTTTCGCCTTCGGCCTGCCAATGCGCATCCAGCCGCCGCAGCCCCCAGGCAGCGAGGGCGGTCAAACCGAGCGGGATCCCGAAGCGGACGACCAGGCCGGTCAGGACTGCGATGAGCGCCGTTAGTTCTTCCATTTCTCCACCTCACCCCGTTCGAAGCGCTCGGTTATGCTGTCGCTCGGCGATTGTTCCCAAGAGGAGCAAGAGACCAAGCGGCAGCATGATCCGCAAGATCGTTAGAGTTGAGATCACCAGTAGCCCTTCCATCGGAACCTCCTTTGCGCCGTCCTTCTCGTCCAGCATCAGCCTAGCTCGCGCCGCTCTCCAGGTAAATCCGAGAGCCGCCCGATCTTCTGGATAGGCATCCAACCCACGTTTCGGCTTCACGCGTGGGTTCTGGAACCCATCCAATCAGTGCTGGGTGCTCTTCCCGTGGGTAAAACGACCCAGGCCAAGCCTATTGTCGAGACTGCCTAACCTGCCCACCTGTGCCTGCGCCACCAGGGCGGTCAGTTGCAGGCAGGCCAGGGAGCGTAGTCGAAGGATGCATCCTGAATGGAGTTGAAGGACGCTGTGGGAGCTACCGAACGAATCCGAAGCGCGGCCGCCGCTAGCGAGACGGCAGCCAGCCGGCGTGAGACGGGCAAAGCCTGATCAGTGGAAGCAGTTGGGGAAGGTGGGTCTGCTGCGGATTTGAGGTGGCAATGCTGACGCGGTAGAGTCGACCAGACCTAGGGTTGGATAATCCCTTTGCGAATTGCGTACTTCACGAGTTCCGTTCGCGAGTGAAGATTGAGCTTGCGCATGATGTTCTCGCGGTGGCGGGCCACGGTCTTAGGACTGATCCCCAGGGTCTCGGCAATCTCGGTGTTGCTTGCACCGTCTGCCAGATGTCCCAGGACTTCTTCTTCGCGCTGTGTCAGTCCGTCAAGGGTGCGTTCTTCGCGTGAGGTAGATTCTTGGGTGAGATAGTCGTGGACCAGGAATTTCGCCAGGGAGGGATAGAGATAGACCTCGCCGCTGGCGGCGGCCCGAATCGCCGTCAGTAACTCCTCTGGCGCCGCTCGCTTCGGCACGTATCCACTTGCCCCGGCCTCGAGCATCTTGAAGAAGTACTCCTCATCCTCGTGGATGGTCAGCGCCACGATCGCGATCTCCGGGTATAGAGACTTGATTTCGCGAGTGGCATCGATCCCGGAAAGGTCAGGTAACCCGATGTCCATCAGGACTACATCTGGATGGAGGCGGCCAAGCAAATCGAGGGCTTCCCGCGCCGTCCCCGCCTCGCCGGCGATCTCGACGTCGGCCTCGCCCTCGAGGAGCATGCGCAACCCCGATCGTACGACCGCGTGATCATCGACCAGCAACAGGCGAATTGCCATCTCCAGCCTCTGGTGCTTGATTATAGGGTATCCTCACCTCGACCCGCGTTCCAGCGCCGGGGCTCGAATCGACCCGCAGCTGCCCTCCGAGCAGACTGGCCCGCTCCTCCATCCCGATCAGGCCCCATGCCCTGCGCTCCGGCATATCGATCCGGCCCTTGTCGAACCCACAGCCGTCATCCTCGACCTGGAGCCCGACGACCTCGGCGGCATAGTCCAGCCGGATGTTTACCTTGTTTGCCTTGGCGTGTTTGATGACGTTGGTCAGAGCCTCCTGCGCCACTCGGAACACGGTCGTCTTCACGACGGACGGGATTTGCCTTTCTTCACCGCGCACCTGCACGGCGATCTCGAGCGGTACCCGGCTCTGGAGTTCGCCGGCATACCAGCGCAGTGCAGCCGGCAAGCCCAGGTCATCCAGGTGCGATGGTCGCAGATCAGTGATGAGCCGCTGGAGCTCGTCCAGGGAGCGGGCGGCGAGGGTCTCCAACTGACGCAGGTTCTTGACGCCTTTCTCATCGTTGGCCAGGGTCGTGGATATCCCGCGCAGCCCGAGGCCGATGGCCGTCAGTGCCTGCCCGGTCTCGTCGTGCAGTTCGCGGGCGATCCTTTGCCGCTCGGCCTCCTGGGCTGCGACGACCCGCCGCAGCAGCTCGCCTCTCAATGCCTCTCTCCGCTGCGACTCCCCCAGCCGGGCAGACTGCAGGGCGGCGATCTGGCGTTGCGTCTCAACCTCGAACGAACGCAGGAATCGGACGACGAAGAACGCCGCCGCGACGGCCGTCCCGGCACGCACGACCTGCACCGGGATCCCGAACAGCGACTGGAACAGCTCCTGGTTGATCACGTTCGATGGGAAGAGGGGGCTGGCCCGGCTGAAGGTTTGCCCGATCAGGCCGTACCAGGCAAAGGCGACTGCCGCCCACAGGCTGTCGCGTCCGAATTGGGCCAACCCGGCCTGGCGGAAGGCGCGTTGTTGGGCGATCAGGCCAGCGCAGGCGATCAACGCCGAAGGCACCCCGAGAACGTAACGCGTCCAAACGTCGGCCACGGTCCACAGCACTTCCTCCCCGGAATAGCGGCCACGCAGAACCAGCAGACCGAAGCCCCAGATCGCGGCTTGAATGAGAGGCACCAACAGACTGACGCGCCGCCAACGGTCGGTGGGTGAGAGAAGCGAAGCCCCGAAGGCTCCCAGCGAAAGGAACGAGAAAGCCAGTATCGCCAGCCGCAGGCCATCCCAGGCAAGGCCTGCCGACACCTGCAACGGCACGATCTGTAAGCTCAGGAACATCTCAAGCCACTCGTGAACCCCGTGGAGCAGGCCGAAGCCCGCCAGCGGCCGCAAGGCATGCCGAAGCCCCGCATCCGTTCCGCGGCCGACCTCGAGCGTGATGGCCAGTCCCATGCTGAAGAAGGCCAGCCCGTAGAGGAAGAAGATCAGCGGAATTCCGGATTCGTTAAACATGATCTGGCCGAACGGCTACTGGCGCAGCCTTACGCCACAGGTCCTGCAAAACCGATCGCTCGCGGTCGAGCGCGTCCCGCAATTGTGGCAAAACACAGGCGAGGCGTCGATCTCCCCAACCTCCTGCGGCGATGACGGCCGGGAAGTCCGATGTCGCTGCCGGCCGGTGGTCGCCCCAGCAGCCCGGCTCAGGCGGATATACCAGACCCCGCCTGCTGCCAACAAGATAATCCCGAAGATCAACGGGATCCACGGCAAATACTGGCGAAGATCTGGCGTGCTACCCTGGGTCGATTCAGGCCGGGTGGGGGGAAGGCTCAGCAGCTCCGCCGACAAATCTGAGCTGGCTTTCACATAGCTGAGCTCGATCTGGGTGCCAGACAAGGCGGCATCGGGGCTGAGCTTCCCTATGTAATAGGTCAGTCCATCTTGGCGTGCGGCCTGGGATTGCGGTGGAGGAACGAGAGTGACCTGATCCGATCCAATGGGCCCCTGGACCTCATAGCTCAGGTCCTTCACTCCGTCGGCACCCGGCCACACAAAGGTGAAGCGGCGCAACTGTCCGTCCATCGTCAACGGACTGTAGTATTCGATCTGAAGGTCGAGACTCTCTACCTGGGCGGAAATCGTCGCCCATTCGCCGTTCACCTGGCGCGTGTACTGTGCATACACCAGATCGCCCGTCGGGTCGGTCATCGCTACGGCCCCCGGCTCGCCGACGGATGCCGGAATGGGCAGACTCACGTTAGTAGGCAGTTCGGTCGCGGGATCGAGATGCACGCGGTAAATCACCAACATGGATGGCCTGTCGTACTCGGGCCATAGGGCAACCTGGAGCTCGGTGATCGATGGATATGTCTGAGCCCTCACCGGGAGCGCCGGCGCGGACAGGCCAAACAATGTCAGCAGGACCAACCAGCGCTTCACACGATGCATGACATCCTGGTCAGGCGCGGCGGTAGTATACGATCAGACCAATGACGATCAGCACAGCGACGACGCCCAGGAGGATCAAACCGGTCGTCAACGAGATCGGGCCCGGGCTGGCCGGAGTCGGCGTGGGGGCACCCTCAACCGGGCTCAGGGTCAGGATGTATGCGGTCACATCCTCGATCTGCTCGTCACTCAGCGGGCCGCCTTTGGAGCTCGCCCAGGCCGGCATCGGCGAGCCGCTCACGCCGTCGCTGACAAGGCGGGCGATGTACGGCGCAGGTTCGTTCACCGGCCATTCCTTGGCCAGCGTCCGACCGATGCGCCCCTGGCCTTGATCGCCGTGACAGACAGCACAGTTGGCGTGATAGACCACTGCCCCCGCGGAGGGATCACCCGCCACGCTCGGCAAGGGTTGAATGACTGGCGCCTGATACGTGGGGAGGGGGGCGATTGGCTGTGTGCCGCCGAAGGCACTCACGATGTAGGCGGAGATATCGGCGATGTCCTGTTCCGAAAGCGGGCCTCCTTTGGCCTCACTCCACGCAGGCATGACGCTTCCCGGAACACCCCGGCTGATCGTCTGGCGGAGGGTGGCCGACACATCGATACCGGGGAATGATTCGAGGCTCGCCCCGATGCGTCCTTCTCCATCGACGCCGTGGCAGACGGCGCAGTTCTCGACAAACAGCTGTCCACCTCTCTCCGGATCACCCGTCTCGGTTTGTGCGAAAGCCGCGCCGGCGAACAAGGCCAGACCGAACGCTGCCAGCAATGGCAAAGAATAACGCGCGCGCATCGCTCTCCTCCATTTGGCCGGCCGCGCTCCCCCAGGTACTGCCGGACAGGCTGATTGTACTTGTAAGACCTCGCGGGCAACAGTGACATCCGCACCCGCGCTGGGAGACTCACGCAATCGGCGCCGCCGCCTCATGTGAAGCGGCGGCGCCGGTCATTCCTCCAGATAGCTGCCCGGCTTTCAGCGAAGCGACAACAAGTACGCCACAAGATCAGCCGCGTCCTGAGGGGTAAGCCGCTGACCGTAGTTGGCCGGCATCAGGTCCGGCCCAAAGCCCTCGACGACGTATGCGTTCGTCAAGACGATTGACTCGAGCAAGTACTGCTCGGGCGTGGCTGCATGTCCCGTGTAATCGGCCTGACCGAAGCGGGTCGCCGCCCTGTCGCCCATCCCCGGTGTGTCCCCGCTTGGCAGCCAGGCCGGTCCCGTGGCGCCAAGAATGTGGCATCCTACACAACCCAGGTTACCCTCGGTGAGCGCCTTGCCCTGGTCGGCGTTCCCCGCCGGCAGTGGAACGGTGATGTCCGTCCCGACCACCTCACCCGGCGGCGCTTGAGTAACTTCGGCCCCACCCTGTAACGCCCGCTCCTCCCAATTCATGACGTAAGCCACGAGGGAATCGATCTGGTCGTCCCGCAACGGACCGCCGAAGCGCTGCGACCACGTCGGCATCCGTTGTGGATAGTTGGTGCCTGAGCTCGGCACCGGGCGCCCCGAGCTGATCGTTGCCCGAACATAGTCCTGCACGGTGCCGGCGAACCCGATGGCTCTTAGACGATTCCCGTTAAACAGATCCGCGGCGTTGAGTGCCGGGGCAACGCCCTCAATCCCCTCTCCCTGGGCCCCGTGGCAGGGCCGGCAGCTGTTCTCGAAAATCAGCGCCCCGGTCTCGACCTGTCGGGCCTGATAGGAGGTTGTAAACCCCGCCATGCGCCGCGGTTCTCCGGCGGCCACAATGGCCAAGACGATGACCGTTGCCACAACGCTCAGTGTACCAAGGGCAATCTGCCACTTCATGGCCTACTCTCCCTGCCCGTAGTCGCTGTTGCGATGAAGGAATGCTGTCTGACTGAACTCATGGGGTTGGTTTGTGGCCGCGTCGGTCCAGACGACCCTGATTGTGACTTTCTTCAAGTCGGTTTGCCAATCCTCGACGACCATGATTCCCTCGACGTCCTGGCCGTCGGCGGTTTCCACCCGGGTGAGCTCTTCATCAAAGGTGTGCAGAAGCTCACGCATCGCCGGCGTCGGTGCCTGCTGCCAGTCGGCGGCCTCGTAGCTCCCCAGAACGAGCTGACCCCACGGCGCCAGCCGCAAGGGGCCGGGTTGCGTCTGCGGCAGGAGGGAGGCCACCGCCTCCTGGTCCGGCGAGGTGGGGACGGCGTAGTAGGGCGTCCCCATATAGGAAAGAACGGCGAAGGCGATCACGGAGACGATCCCGGCCGACAGCCCGATCCTTCGGTCGCCATACCTGCGGCTCGGACCGACCTCCACGTAAGGCAGGCTGACCAGCAGGCCGATGATCGCCGTCGGGAGGATCACGCCCCACAGGACTTTGTCACCGAGCTTGAGCATCCCTTGCAGCCACAGGAAGTACCAGGGAGAGGTTATGTGGAGCGGGGTCACGAGCGGGTCGGCGTGCGGCTCGAGCGGAGCATGGAAGATGAAGGCCGAGTAGGCCACGAGCAGGAAGGTCAGCCCCGAGACGTACCACAGCTCGCGCGTCAGGATCGTCGGCATGAAGTAGGTCCGCGTATCCATCGGGACCTTGCGGGCCGTGTCTTCGCCGACGTTCTCCACTCCGGGTGGCAGGCTGTGCCCGTGGATGATGACCTTGTAGTAATGCACACCCAGGGCCAGGATGCCAGCCAACGGCAGGGCGATGATATGCAACAGATAGAATCTCAACAGTCCACCCGCACCGAACTCCGGCGCTCCACGCACGATCAGGTTGAGATTGCGACCGACGATTTCCGGGGGAGCGGCCTCCGCCATGGAGGCCCCGATGGTCACCGCCCACAGGCTGAGCTGATCCCATGGGAGCAGGTAGCCGGAAAAAGACAGGAACAGGGTGACGCCGAGCAGGATGACGCCGGTCG
>Ga0209342_10000210_pt1 | contig 65244 bp, 70 predicted proteins | sample RifCSP16_2_FD_184023 | JGI IMG/M metagenome (GOLD analysis project Ga0209342, IMG submission 184023) | Soil microbial communities from Rifle, Colorado - Rifle CSP2_sed 16_2 (SPAdes) (version 2) | ecosystem: Environmental > Terrestrial > Deep subsurface > Rock core/Sediment | place: Rifle... | reverse complement strand
TAGACCGACCGATGTCCCGGTTCCATGGCGTCGATGATCCGTGCCACCTGCCCCCTGGACAGCTTCCGCATAGGGGGTATTGCGGCGCCTCCAGGAAAGTTATTCCGGGACCTTACAGAGGCCCAGGGCGGACGATAGGGTTAAATCCGCACCTCCCGTACGGCCAATCCCGGGGAAGAGTTCCATGGCATCTCAGGCGGAAGTACGGTACTGCACGAAGTGCGGCAACACGATCGGCGGCGAGGTCGTTCGACAGCATTATTGCCCCTTCTGCGGCGCCCCGGACGAGGGCAAGAAGTTCTGCCCGGAGTGCGGCGGCAACCTCAGCCTCGTCGGTCCGGCGGCCGCCCACACCGCTCAGGCGAAGCCCGCGGCTCCAGGCATGCACACGCCGGTGGCCGCCGCTCCGGCCGCCGCCGCCCCCGCCCCGGCCGCCAAGCCCGCGGTGCCGGGCCCCGGAGGGTCCACGTCCACCTGCCCCGTCTGCGGGAGCAGCCTCTTCTACGTCGCGCAGTACAACCAGTGGTACTGCAACTCGTGCAAGGCGTACCGGATCCCGAGCACCGGCGCGAAGCGCTGATCAGCGCCAGAGCTTGGGATAGGTGCCGGGCCGCATGAGCACGCGGTCCGTGTCCGCGGCGACGCCGCTCTCCGCGTCGTACATCCCCTGCGGGGGCATCAGCGCCGTGGCGAGCGCGACGCCCTCGCCCTTCAGGGTGAACACGGACACCGTCCCGCCCTTCCGGATCGACGCGTCGAGGCGGACGATCCCCTTGACAGCCAGGTTCGCGCCGTGGCAGATCGCGTCGACGGCGGTGTCCTTGATCACGATGGACGGGAGGTGCGCGAGGAGCGCCTCCATGGGGCGGAGGATCCCCCGAAGCGCCTTCTCGTCGCCCTCCTCCTTCCAGGCGTGGAGCGCGTCCCGGAGGTGGAGGACCGGACGGGCATCGCCCTCGGTGAACCCGGCCGCCCGCGTGCGTCGCAGGTCCAGCATGTGCGCGCCGACCCCGAGCGCCTCGCCGAGGTCGTTGCACAGCGTCCGGATGTACGTGCCCGACTCGCAGCGCACGCGGAACAGCCCGAGGCGGTCGGCGAACTCCAGGGGCTCGAGCGCGAAGATGTGGCGGGTGCGGAGCTGGCGCTTCACCGCCGCGCGAACGGGGGGCGTCTGGTAGATCTCCCCGACGAAGCGCCCCATCATCTCCCGCACACGGGCCTCCGGGACGTCCTGGTGGAGCTGCATCACGCCCACGTACTCCTTCTCGCCGACCAGGAGGGCGTCGAGGGCGCGCGTCGCGTCCCCGAGGCCGATCGGCAGGACGCCGGTGACGCGCGGATCGAGCGTGCCCCCATGGCCCGCCTGGGGGGCGCCGACGAGGTCCCGGACCCAGGCGCTGACCTGGTGCGAGGTCGGCCCCTGCGGCTTGTCCACCACCACGAGGCCGTTCGCGAGCAGCTCGGGGATCGAGCGCTCCGACGGCGGTTTCCCGTAGCGGCCCTCGGCGTCCGCGACGCGGATGAGCTCCTTCATGCCACGGCCCTCGCGCGGATGGCGTCCACGATGGCCTCGGGGCTCAGGCGCACCGAGTCGAGGACGAGGTCGTAGTGCGCACGGTCGTTCGCGTCGAGGCCGTAGATCTCCCGGTAGCGCCGCCGCTCGGAGGCCTCGCGCTCCTCGATCCGCGCCCGCGCCTCTGCGACACGCAGGCCGTCGCGCTTCGCCACGCGCTCCGCGCGCACCTGGAGTGGCGCGTCGAGGAGCACCCGCAGCGCCGGGACCCCCCCGCGACCCAGAAGGGCGGGCTGCAGGCGCCCGTCCGTGACAACGTCCCCGTGGGCGGACAGCTCCCGCGTGCGTGCGAGGATGCGGTCATCGAGCTCCCGGTCGACCTCGGGGTGGGCCTCCGCGAACGTCCCGAACGCCTCGAGGCTCATCCCGCGCGCCTTCGCCTGCTCCCGGAAGAGGGCGCCCGCGGAGACGTGGACGCACCCGTGGCGCCGAGCGTAGAGCGAGGCGGCGGTGGACTTCCCGCTCCCGGGGAGCCCGCCGATGGCGACGATCATGTGAGGACCTGCGCGGTGGCCTCCGCCGCCCGGGCGGCGAGGCGTTTGCGAAAGGCGACGTACCGCAGCATGCGGCGGAGGAGCGCGCCGAAGGGGATGGCGAGCAGCGAGTAGAGGAGGACCCAGTGGGGGAACACGGTGACCTGGTAGAAGTCCACCCGGGACGCCCACGGCACCGAGAAGACGGAATGGCCGGTGGCCTCGGGCCGATACAGGGAGAGCACGAAGGCGGTCCCCATCCAGGAGAAGTTCACCAGGATGACGAGCATGGTGTACCCCATGACCTTCATCGGCGCCCACATCATGTCCATGTTCTCCTCCTGGGACTTCTGGCGCACCTTGGCGATCCGCTCGACGCGCTTCTGGTCCCGGGCCTTCATGGCGGCGAAGGACTCCTTCTGCAGGGCGGCGTTCTGCCGCTGCATCCTCGCCTGCCGGACGAAGTCCGTGAGGAAGTGGGCGATCAGCGTGGAGAGGGCGGACATCAGCAGGCCCGCGAGGAGAAGGGTGACGAGCGGGAACTGTCCGCCGAAGCCGATGGCCGGGTAGAGGACCGCGTCCGCCCCGCCGACGAGGCTGCTCTGGAAGTCGGGCGAGATGAAGTAGAAGATGATGAGCGTGAAGACCATCGTGTTCACGAAGCGCATCAGGCTTTGCCGCGGGGTCTGCGGCGGCCGCTTCGGCCGGGCGTCCTCGGCTGGCTTATCCTTCTCCGGCTCGACGGGGACGATCTTGGCCTTCGGGAGCTTCTCGGCGCGGACGGCCTCTGCGTCGTCAGCGTCCGCGGCGTCCGCCGTCTCCTCGTCCGGGTCCTCGGCCACGGCGCTCAGCACCGGGGCGCCCCCTAAAAGGGTTTTCGCGGTCGTCCCCCCGGGGACGCCCCGGGAAGAGCGGCCGGAACGGATAAGTAGCCAACCCCCGCTCCTGAGGCGAGGGTGTGTATGGTCGCCTCAAGTGGCACCGGGACTGTATCGCACGGTACGGGGAGCATCGCCGCCATTCTGATCGTCCTCAGCGGGTTCGTGGCCCTCCCCATGGCAACTCAATCGGCCGAGGCACCGGACGTCGCCGGGGGAGAGACCTGCCCACGGACCTCGGGGGCCGAGCCGCCGCTCCCTCTGGACCATACCCCACTCATGCAGGATGCCGTCCTCATGGTGGACTCGTCCGGGAGCATGGTGACCAACGACCCGATGAACTGCCGTCACGTTGCCGCGAAGTACTACATCGACCACCTGGCCAGTCCCGACAGGGTGGCGGTCCTCGACTTCGACGCCGCATGCCGGTGGACCGGGCCCGACCACCATCTGGACACGGCGGGCCACGACGGGGTGCCCGACTACGTGGACCCGAAGAGCGACGTGGATCAGGTCGACAGCATGGGCGGGACGAACCTCCTCTGCACGATCCAAGGGGCGGTCGCGGAGCTGACCGCACGCGGGAACGCCCGGCACTATTGGGTGGCAATCCTCCTCACCGACGGTCTGGACTCTGGGGGGAACACCAACTCCGCCATCCTCGCCGCAGCGCAATCGGCTGCGGACAACGACATCCCCATCTTCACCATCGGGTTCGGGGATGCGGACGAGGTCCTTCTCACGGACATCGCCGCCATCACGGGGGCCGCCTACTTCCACGCGACGAACTGCACGGTCATGGTGGAGGCCTACGACACCATCTACGGGATGCTCCGGGACCGCTGGGAGGAGAAGCCGTCGGCGCCGGGCGATCCCAGCGCCCAGGTCACTGGCGGTGATCTCCGGGTTTCCTGGACGCTCTCGTCGGACGACACGGGAGGGGCGCACGACGTGTCCGGCTACGAGGTGTGGCGGGGGGACTCCTTCGACGCCACAGGCGCCTCCTACACCTTGCTCGGGACCACTCCGGACGAGGTGACCTCGCTCCTCGACACGGGCGCCGGGGCGGATGGGCTGGACCACTTCTACCAGGTGCGGGCGGTCGATCTCGCAGGCCACTCCGTCCCCGCCGCGGGGCAGGGGGCGAAGTTCTCCGAACTCCTGACGGCCGGGTCGAACCTCGTTTCGCTCCCGCTGGAGGTCGATGACGACTCCGTGGCGTCCATCCTCGCCACCGTGCCGTGGACGAGCGTGCGCACCTATCGGGACGGCATGTGGCGGACGGCCTATGCCGGGAGACCCGGCTCCGGCCTGGATGCGCTCCCCGCCGGATCGGCATTCTGGATCGAGGTCTCGTCGGACGCGTGGTGGACCCTCGTGGGTCGGACTCCCGGCACCACGCAGGTCCCTCTCCGGGCCGGGTGGAACCTCGTGGGCTATCCGGCGTTGTTCGCTCGGCCCGCCGCCGAGGTCTTTGCCGGCATCGATGTCGTCGCCATGGAGCGGTTCGCCGACGCCCCACCCTATAACCTGCAGCGCCTCGATGGGGCGGGGATGCTCTCCCCGGGCCGAGGGTATTGGGTCCAGGTCAGGCAGGACTCCATCCTCACGATCGCCAACGCGTGACCCGCGGCGGCTCAGCCCGCCTGGGGCCCGAGGGCCGTCTGGATCTTCTGCGACAGTTCCTCATAGCGCTCCGCGTACGACTTCTCCTGCCTCTCGAGGGTCTTCACGCGGATGGCCAGGGTCTCCTGGCGCTCGGACAGCTCCTTCTTGACGCCCTCGCGGTCCTCGACGCGGACGAGGAGGTTGCCGATGGACTTGTACAGCGGGGTGTCCGTCCCGAGCTTCTCGAGCTCCCCCAGGGTCGCCTCGACCTCGCGGAGCTGGGCCTCCATCTGCTGCCGCTGGAGGCTGAGGACCTGGAGCTGCTGCCGGAGCTGCTCGAACTGGGCGATCTGGTTCTGGAGCTGGGGCGAGAGCTCCTTCATCGCCCCGCCTCCCGGCTGACGCCGGCGGCCACCTCGGCCCACCGGAGCGAGGAGTTCAGGGCCGCGCGCAGGGCGGCGGTGTCGTCCGCATCGATGGTGATCGTGAGGGCGCCTCTGCGCCCGCCCAGCGTGACGCGCGCCCGCGGCAGCTCGCGCCCTCCTTCCGGGGCCAGCGCGCCGCGGACCTCCGGCACCTCCTCGCCCTCGAAGGTGATCACGGCGCGCCTCATCGGGCCTTCACCAGTTTCTTGACGTTCGGGCGCTCCTTGTAGAAGGTCCGCGACCCGCACTTCTCGCACTGGATGCCCACGGTCTCGAGGCTGGCTCGGATGGCTTCGTGGCACACGGCGCACTTGTACACTCACTTCGCCTCCTCGGGCGCGGGCACCGCCTCCGTGGCGGCCGCCTCGGCGGCGGGGATCTCCTTCTTCACGGAGGTCGTCACGATCGGGCGGTAGGCCCCCCCGGCGAAGCGCACGCCGCAGCGGCGGCAGGCCCAGATCCCCGAAGAGAGCCGGCGCACCGACTCCGCGGCGCACTTCGGGCAGCGGTGCCAGAGGCGCTGGCCCACCTCGACCTCCTGGATCCGGCGGCGGATGGAGACACCATAGCGAGGGCCGAACCGGCCCACCGGACCGACCTTCCGCGTCTTCCGCGTCATTTCAGGATGATCTCCCGGATGCCCTTCCCCACGGCGGCGCTGAGGCCGATGACCCGCTGGACCTCGTCGAAGCGGAAGCTGCCATTTAAACCCTTCTGCATGGCACGGATCGCCCCCTTCTCGTCCGTGGTCACGGTGAGCCTCGCCTCCGCGATGCGCTCCTCGTCCAGGCAGGGATCGACGAGCAGGTGCTCCCCGATCTTCGCGCAGGTGATGCTGATCGGGACGCACTCGACCGGGAGCGGCTTGTCCTCCCCGCCCATCTTCGTCCCGGGCAGCGTGGCCGTGGTGAGGGCCGCCATGGCGCCGTAGGAGGCCGCGTCGAGCAGGTTCCCGTCGAAGTCCAGGGCATGGATGTCGATGTAGAGGACCCAGACCTTCTCCCCGGGGACGATGCAGAGCTTCGCCATGTCGATCGCCTTGGACTCGCGGATCCCGCGGTCCACGACGCGGGCGATCTCCACCGCGGTCGGGCTGGGAGGCCCGGTCTCGAACGTGGGGCTGGCCATCGGGGGCAGCTCCGCGCTCGTGGTGAGGACGCCGCTGTTGGGCGTGTCCGGGAACGGCTCGCCGAGCCCGATCTTGACGCCGACGAGCACGTCCGTGCGCCCCAGGTGGACGCGCGCGCTCCCCTCGGCGGTGCTGATGACGCCCTTCTGCACCGACAGGGGGCGCGGCTCATCGGCGCGTCGCCCGTCGATGCGCTTCCCGGCCGCGAGCAGCTTCACGATCCGGTCCCGCTGGAGCTCCGCGACGGTCTCGTTCATTCGGCCACCCCCGGCTGGTCGTCATGGTAGACGTCGTACTTCGGCTCCTCCTCCGGCTCCGGGGAGGCCGTGGCCTCCTTGGCCCGGAACTCCTCGAGGGACACGGAGTACCGGCGCCGGAGCGCGTCCTTCTGGAGCTCGTAGATCTGCTGGGCGGCCCCCAGGGAGTACGCCATCGCCTGGTCGAACTCCTTGGCGGTGAGGTGGCCGTCCATCTGGAGGAGGACGATCTGTCCCGTCCGGGGGACGACCGCCATGGGGACGTCCGCCTCGCCGAAGTTGTCCTCGTCCTTGTTCAGGTCGAGGCACACGACGCCGCCGACCTTCCCGGAGGCGCAGCCGACCACGAGGTCCCGCATCGGGACGCCCGCGTCGGCGATCGCCACGCTCGCGGCGGTGATGGCGGCGCACCGCGTCCCCGCCTCCGCCTGAAGGACCTCCATGTACACGTCGACCGAGGTCCTCGGGAACTGCTCGAGGAAGATGACCGAGGAGAACGCCTCGGAGATGACCTTGGAGATCTCGTTCGAGCGGCGGTCCGGCCCCGGTCGCTTCCGGTCCGAGACGCTGAACGGCGCCATGTTGTACCGGCACTGCACGAGGGCGCGCGTGGGCTTCTGCAGGTGGCGGGGATGGGCCTCGCGCGGCCCGTACACCGCCGCGAGCACCTTGTTCCCGCCCCATTCCACGTACGCGGAGCCGTCCGCGCGGTGGAGGACGCCGGCCTCGATCTTCACCGGGCGGAGCTCGTGCGGCATGCGCCCGTCGTTCCTTCGACCGTCGCTGTCTATCAGCTTGACCTTCTTCTCGGTGTCTCCCATGTTATCCCGCCTTCCGTCCGTACTTCTTCTCCAAGAAACCGTGGACCATCTCCGTGAGCCCGACCGTCTGGGCGTACTCCTCGATGAGCCGCACCGCGTCCTCCGCGATGCGCGCGTCGTCCGGTTCGCCGTCGATCCAGATGCGGCCGTTCTGCCCCACGAAGATCCGGCAGCGCGTGAAGTCCTTGATCAGGGAGACCATGCTCCCCTTCTTCCCGATGACCCGGGGGACCTTGGAGGGCGCGATCTCGACGAGCGCGCCGCCCTCGAGCTTGCGCAGCCCTTCGCGGTTCAGGGTGACCTGGACGCGGCAGTTCTCGTCGACGGAGAGGATCTCCACGAGGAGCATCTCGCCGACGCGCAGGAAGCTCTGGGTGTCCCCGTAGTCCACCCGCCACGGCGACTCGATGGCGTGGAGCGGGGCCGGGTAGGGGGAGTTGATGTCGAGCAGCCAGTGGCCGTGACCGTAGTCCGTGACCGTACCGATGACGGCGTCTCCCGGACGCGGCATGTACCGGCCGGAGAGGGGGATGATCGCGACGACCCCGTTCCGCTCGTCCCGGATGCCTAACAGGGCAGCGTAGATCCGACCGCCATCGCGGTATGTGCCGGGTCCCGGCCGAAGCCCCGGACCTTCGAGGGGCTCGCCTGGGACCACGACCTGTCGTGACTGATTTTCCATTCTCCCACACGCACGAACGCGCGTTAGAGGGGTGGGCTACTTGAGTCTTTGGGTTTCTCCAGCCTCGACGCGGGCGTCCCAGGTGACCTGGGTGCCCCCGCGCCGGAGCATCGCGGAGACGGAGCAGTACTTCTCCTGGCTGAGCGTGATCGCGTGGCGCAGCCTCTCCTCGGCCACGGGCCCCTTGGCGATGAACACCAGGTGCGCGGCGGTGATCACCTTGGGATGCGCCTCGGCGCGGTCGTACTCGAGCTCGATGCGGAGGCCCTCCAGCGGCTCCCGCGACTTCGCCAGGATGCTCACCACGTCCGAGGCCGTGCACCCCGCGAGCCCGAGGGCGACGTGCTCCATCGGGGAGGGGGCCTCCTTGGTCTCGCCCGCCGTCGGCGAGTGGAGCAGTGTCCTCGCCCCGTCCTCCATGGTCCCTTCGAACTTCATCCCCGCGATCTGCACGAGCGTCGCCTTCTTCTTCATGGCCACCACCCGGGAGCATCCGTCCTTCGTTCGGATAAACCTGGCGAAACGGCGTCACAGTCCCCGGGACGCCGCCTCGTCGGCGACGAGGCCGCAGAGGTAGCGAAGGGCGGCGCCGACGGCGGTGACCTCCTCGGTGCGCGGCAGGTTCCGGAAGGCGGTGACGAGCCTGTCGCTCGCGACGAAACCGCCCTCGAGGTCGAACTCCGCCGCGGCGGTATACGCGTCCCGGCCCGCCGCCGCCAGCGCATGGCGCTCCAACTCCGCCAAGGCGAAGCAGTTCGTGACCCAGAGCCCGACGACCCCGACGCGGTCCCCCGGGTCCCCCCGGAGCGCCCGGAGGTTCCCGGACACCCAGTTCGTCAGGAAGGGGACAGCGAGCTCGCCGGCGAGGACCTTGAACGCGATGTCGTCCGCGTAGATGTCCTGGGCGTGCTTCTGCGCCTCCAGGAGGACGCCACTGCCCCGGACCCGCCGCTCCTCGGCGACCTCACGCGCGATCCGCCGGAGGAGGTCGAAATCGTGGGAGGGATGCGCGGCCTCGGTCAGGACCATGTGGGCATACTCGTGGGCGACAAGGCCGCGGAGCATCGAGGAGCGCGCGGCTCGGACGGACACGTGGAGCGTATGGACGCCGCCCTCGAAGCTCGAGGCCCCCATGATGGGGATGTCGACGATCCGCGCCTGCACGGGGCCTCCAAGGGGCGGGGCGTGCGCGGCCATGGAGCGCCCGACCTCCTCCCAGGCCGCCGAGACCACCGCGGACAGACCTGTCCCCGCCTCGTCCCGTATCCCCCGGAGCATGCGCTCCGAAGGACGGCGCCTCCCAAGCCCGTTGGCCATTCCAGCGCCCTTCCATCGGGGCGGCCGGTCTAGGCCTCGAGCGTGTACCCCTGCCGGATTTCGAACTCCTCATCGCCGCGAAACCGGTTCACATCGAAGTCATCCAATCCCACTGGAGGTTCCTTTCCGAGGATCTTGGCGGCGATGGACTCCCCGAGCGCCGGGCTGCGCATGAACCCGAAGCCGTTGTCCCCGCACGCGATGTACAGGTTCGGGACCTCGCGGTGGAACCCGAGCAGCGGCCGGCGGTCCGGGGTCCCGCCGCAGAGCCCGGCCCAACCCCGGACGAACTGCGCCCCCTTCGAGGCGGGCAGGATCTCCTGCAACCTCCCGGTCACCTCGCTGACAAACGCGAAGTCCGCCTCGCGGTCGAAGGTGTCCGGGTCGAACTCCCGCTCCTGGGTCCCGTCGCCCGCGATGAGCCCCCCGCCGGCCTCTTGGAAGGCGTACACGCCGGTCGAGGCGTCGTGGACCACGGGCAGCCCTTGGCTCGGGAGGGGCGTGGTCGCCAGGGCTTGTGCCCGGTAGGGCTTGAGGGCGAGGGGGATCCCCGCCATCGCCGCGACCTTCTTCGACCAGGTCCCCGCCGCGATCACAACAATGTCGGCGGTCGCCGTACCGTCCTCGGTCTGAACCGCGGTGACGACACCCCGGTTCGTCGTCATCCCGATCACGGGCAGGCCCTGGCGCAGGACGAGCCCGTGATCGCGCCCCTCGCGGACCATCGCGGCGGTCATCTGGTAGGGGTCCGCGAAGCCGGCGGCCTTCACGAACGCACCAGCGGCGAACCGCGATGCATCGAGGGCCGGGAAGGCGGAGGCGAGATCGTCCGTGCTCAGCACCTCCACCGCCACGCCCAGCTCCCGCCATCGGCGTGCATGGTCCCGGAGGGTCCGGGCCTCCGCTTCGGTGCGCACGAGCTTGACCTCGCCCGGGTGGTGGAGCGTGGAGTCCCCCCGGCAGCAGGCCTCGTCGAACCACCGGTAGCTGCGCTGCACGAGCGCCACGTCCGTGCCGGACCACAGCAGCGGCGAGACGACGCCCGCGGCCTTCGAGGTCGAGCCGGAGGCGAGGCCGCCGCGCTCGAGCACCGTGACCGCGCTCCCCGCCAGGGCGAGGTGGTACCCGATGGAGCAGCCCCACGCGCCGCCGCCGATCACGAGGACGCGCACGGCGGTGAGAATCCTCCGGCGGGGATAACCGTTTCCCGTCCGCGCCCTACTTCCTCACGATGCGCGTCTCGACGTTGCCCTTCGTCTTCGCGTTCAGCTTCTCGAGGAAGTCCGTCTGCATCCCCGCGGGCATCTCCACGACCCCGATCCACGAGCCGTCCTTCTGCCACTCCTCCTGGAGGATCGCGCCGAAAGCCTTGAGGTCCCCGTAGCACCGCGCGCACTCCTCCGCGTTGAGCTTCACGGCGATCTTGACCTTCTCGAAGCGGATCGGCAGCAGGGGGCGGATCCCCTCGAGGACGACCTTGACGTTCTCCTCGAGGCCCTTGCGCTCGTCGAGGCGGACCTTCGCCTCCTCCATCGCGATCTCGATCCGCTGCGGCGGGTGCGGCGCCCCGGTCTGGGGGTTGATCGCGTTGGCGGCGATGTGGGCGACCACGGCGCGGCGCTTCTGCTCCATCATCTCGCGCCGCTGCTCGGTCGTGAGCTCGATCTCGCCCTTCTTGATGATGAGCTCGGCGACCTTCAGCGGGTCCTCGGTCTCGAAGACCTCCTTCATCTTCTCCTTCGGCGCCTGCGTCCCCTTGCGCGCGTCGCGGAAGATCGTGTCGATGGCGATGACGTCGAGAACGTTCACCGTCTTGCCGTCGCGGACCTGCTGCACCGCCTCCGGCCTCACGAGGACCTCGAATCGCTCGCCGTGACGCTCGAAGCGGGCGATGACGTACTCCTTGAACAGGTCGTCGCTGCGGTCCGTCCGGACGTCCTTGGACATGCTCAGGAGGCGCGCGGGATCCGCGCGGTGAACGCGGCGATCTCCGCCTCAGTGAGGCGGTGGAACTTCTCCCCCGCGGTGACGACGCCCACCTCGAGCGCCTTCGCCTCCAGGCGCTCCTCGCTCGCCTTCTGCAGCCCCTCGAGCCCGAGGAGGACCGCCTCGTCCATGGCCATGCCATCGCGGTAACGCTCCTCGAAGAGCTCCATGACCGTCTGCCGGCCGGCGCCGATGCTGCCGGCCTTGTAGGAGACGAGCGCGCCGCTCGGGTCCGTCTCGAAGAGGTGCACGCCGAGGTCGTCCACGCCGGCCAGCAGGAGCGCCGTCCCGAAGGGGCGCACCCCGCCGTACTGCGTGTAGTTCTGCTTGTAGTCGCAGATGCGCTTGACGAGGAGGTCCACGGAGATCTTCTCCGCATAGGTGACCTTGTTGATCTGGGATACGAGGCGGGCGTAGTCCACGAGGACGCGGGCGTCCGCGACGAGGCCCGAGGTCGCGCAGCCGACGTGGTCGTCGATCTGGAAGATCTTCTCGATGCTCGAGGTCTCCACGAGACGCGAGCCGATCTTCTTGTCCGCCATGAGCACGATCCCGTTGCGGAACTTGAGGCCCGCGGTCGTGTTCCCGCGGGTCACGGCCACGCGGGCGTACTCCACCTGGAACAAGCGCCCGTCGGGGCTGAAGACGGTGATCGCGCGATCGTACGCCATCTGGCCTGGCTGCACAGAAGACACCTTCCGGACGCGGTTAAGAAGGGGTTCTCATTTAAACCTACTCACTCGTTTCCCGCGGTTCCGGCTCCAGGTACTTCCGCCGTGCGCGGCGGATCGTCCCCGAGGTCCCGAGCGTCTGGACCGTGACGGCCTGGCCCCCGACGGCGGTGATTCCGCGGACCAGGGCGATGGTGGGCTCCTTCGCGGTATGGGGGCAGCGCACGAGCCCCTGGCCGTCCCGCCAGAGGACGAGCCTCGGCCTCGACTCGGCGGGGAGCGCGGCCGCGGCGGCGCGGAGGGCGTCCGCGAGGTCGGTCTGGGAAGGCGTGCGCCGGGACTCGACGCGGAACGCGATGTAGCGCTGCCGGCCCACCCGGTCCTTGACGGTCACGGGCCGCCCACCCGAGGCCCCCCGAAAAGGCTTTCGCTGTCCGAGTCAAAAAAGAGGGGGGGAGGAGTTATCGTGACGTTCAGCGGACCTCGTCGACCTCGCGCGAGACCGGCGCGCCGTGTTGCTCCTTCCCCAGGAGCGACTTGTTCTTGACGCCCGTGACCACGAGCAGGACCTGGACGGTCTTCTCGAGCTCGGGGTCCACGCTGCAGCCCCAGATGATCCGGGCCTGGGGGTTGACCTTCTCGCCGACGAGGGAGGCCGCGCGCTCCGCTTCGCTGACGGTGAGGTCAGGCCCGCCGACGACGCGGATCATCGTGCCGCGCGCGTGGGACAGGTCCACCTCGCCGAGCAGGGGGCTCGAGAGCGCCTCGTTGAGCGCCTCCTCGATGCGGTCGCGGTCCGCATCGGACTCGCCGAGGCCGATCATCGCGACGCCGCCGCCCTTCATGATGGTCATGAGGTCGGCGTAGTCGAGGTTCACCAGGCCGGGCTTCGTGATGATCTCCGTGATCCCCTTGATGGACTCCATGAGGATCTCGTCGGCCACCTTGAACGCCGCGTCGATGGGCAGGCGGGGCACCAGTTCGAGGAGCTTGTCGTTGTAGATCACAATCGTCGTGTCGCAGAACTTGCGAAGCTTCTCGAGGCCGGCCTCCGCGTTCTCCATGCGGATGCGGCCCTCGGACTTGAACGGCATCGTGACGATGCCCATGATCAGGTTGACGCCCTCCTCGCGCGCGAGGCGCGCGACGTACTGGGCGCTGCCCGTGCCCGTGCCCCCGCCCATGCCGGCGGTGACGAACACGATGTGGGCCTCCTTGATGAAGCCCCGGATGTCCTCCTCGGACTCCTTCGCCGCCTGCTCCCCGACCTCGGGGAGCGCGCCGGCGCCGAGGCCCTTGGTCAGCCGCTTGCCGATCAGGATCTTCCGCGGGGCGTGCACGGCCACCAGGTGCTTCGCGTCCGTGTTCAGGGCGCACATCTGCGCGCCGCTGATCCCGGCCTCGGAGCAGCGGTTGATCGTGTTCGACCCGCCGCCACCGCACCCGATGATCTTGATGCTTACGTTGAGCGAGTCGACGATCTTCTGGATCTCATCGTCGTCCTGGCTCTTGTAGTTCCCCGACTTCGGCGCGGGGGTGTCTTTCGCCTTTTCGTCCTCGTGCCTGGCTAGTGCCTCGCCTAGTATGCTCTTCATGGGTCCCATCCCTGAGGAGTCCGACACCGCCGCATTAGAGAATGGCTATATAAGCGTTGTCATACACACGTCAGACAGAGCGCGCGGGGACCGGCAGACACCTGATTATGCACCCAGTCCGCCCGTGTGGATCGTGATGCCCTTCCCCTGCACGATCTCCATGGGATAGACGATGTCCTCGTGGCTGGACCCCTTGTACTTCTCGATGGAGATGAAGCGCTTGAGGCCAGAGTCGTCGCGAAGGCGGTGGAGACGCACCTCGCCACGCGCGATGAACGTCTCTGGGGGAAGTTGCCCGCCCTCGGTCACGTCGGCGGTGAGCAGGCAGGTGATCTTGCGTTCGCTGAGGAAGCGCATGAAGGACTGCGTCGCCGTCCCTGCCTCGAAGTCCTTCATGCCGAAGTACCGGAGGGCGGTCATGGAGTCCACGACGAGGCGCTCCACGGGATGCTGGGTGAGGATCACCTTGAAGAGGTTCTGGAGCGAGTGCACCGTCACCTCCTTCGATTCGAACTCCGGCGTCTTCCGGATCCCCGCCGGGAGCTCGCCGAACGGGATGGGCTCCGTCTCCGAGGAGATCTCCATGATCGGGGTCGGCTCGAACCGGCGGACGTCCGAGGTGGCGTCAAGGACAGGCAACTTCGAGAGGTCCCATCCCATGTTGGTCATGTTGTCCCGCACCTCGTTGGGGGGCTCCTCCAGGGTGACGTAGAGCACGTGGTCCCCCTGGCGCATGCCCTCCAGGAGGAACTGGATCGAGAGGGTCGACTTCCCGGAGCCCGGAGGCCCGGACACGATGTACGGCCGCCCCGCGATCAGCCCGCCGTGGAGCATCTGGTCCAGGCCGCGGATCCCCGTGGGCACCTTCTTCGTCATTTCCCCGCCTTCCAGTGCGCGGCCAGCTTCTCCTCGAGCGCGGACTTCGCCTGGAGCGCGATGCGCATCGACTCGCCGTACCGCTTGCGGTTGAAGTGGAACATCGCCCGTGTCACCGCCACGCTCGTCCCGGTCGTGGGGACGTTCATCTTCTCCGCCTGCTCCATCTGCGCGAGCACCTGCTCGATGATCACGAGGATCTCGTCGATCACGCGCCCCTCAAGGTAGGACTGGTCGACCCCGCGCTGCATCGGGCCGCGGAGCCGGAGCTCCGCGTCCGGAGCGACCGTGAGGCCTGTGGACCCGATGGTCATCGGCCGGATCGACTCGTCGTAATGGCTTCCACGGAACCGCTCGATGCTGATCCCCCGTCGCACTGCGTTCGATTCGATCCACTTGTGGAGCCGGACCTCCCCCCGGGCGAGGAGGAACTCCGTGTCGATGGCGTTCGGGGTCGAGGGGCTGGCGACGAGGAGGGCCGTGACCTCGAGCTCACTGAGGAACCGGAGGAACGACTCGATGAGGATCGGGACGTCCTCGCCGCCCATGGTGAACATCCGCAACGAGGTCATCGAGTCGACGACGACGCGTGTGTACCGCTTCCCCGTCTCGCGCAGGTGGTCCCGGAACTCCTGTTTGAGCACCTTTTGCACCGAGTGGATGGAGACCTCCAGCGACCGCACATGGTGGCTCTTCCGGATGTCGCCGACGTCCCCCATCTTCCGGACGTCGAGGCTCGTCCCGACGTCGATGACGTTCTTCTTCTTGTGCGTCTTGATGTCGGGCGTCGCGTCCAGGATGCGCAGGGAGCCGATGGGCCAGCCGAACTGGGCCATGTTCTCCTTGATCTCGTTCGGGGGCTCGTCGAGCGTGATGTGGAAGACGGACTCCCCGTTCTTGATCCCCTCGATGAGGAACTGCACGCCGAGGATCGTCTTCCCCGACCCGGAAGGGCCGGTGACGAGGTACGGACGGCGGGGGATGAGGCCCCCTTCGAGCATGGCATCCAGACCCGGGATGCCCATGGAGATGCGGTCCATCGTCGCCTTTGCCCCCTTCCCCGAGGGCTCCGAGGGGAGGCTCTCGGCCTTCAGCATGTCGGGATTCCCAACGATGCCGGGGACGGGTCTTAAAGGTGGGTCCATGGGAATCCCCCGAAGGAGTAGCGGGGGGTGGAGTTCCTGGCAGGGAGGGGGGTCCTCCGCGCCTTTTGAACCACCGGTCTCCGGGTTTCACACCGCGGGCCCAGGGGCCCGGGGCTATGAGCCCGACGGGATCTCCTAGCTACCCCACCCCGCTATCGAGGCGCTTATCTTCGGCCGCTATAAGAACTATCCGCCGCGGTGGCGCTCCGCCCTCTGGGCGAGGGCGATTCCCCCGAGGACGACGACCGACGTGAGAATCACCGCGGTCTCCCAAGTGGGTGGGGGGAGTTCGAACCGGCCGGCGGGCCCGCCGCCAGCGAGGAGGCTACTCATCGCGACGTAGAGGACACCGGCCAGGGCCACCGTGATCGCCAACAAGGCCAGCGGCAGGGTCGGCACGCACACCCATCGCACGCCACGCTATCGCGCGCGCACCGCTTGAGCTTTTCTCCAGGGCAGGTCAGAAGAACTTACGGATGCGCAGAAGGTCGTCGAGGCTCCCCTTGACCTTCAGCTTGTTCGTGGCGAGCGCCTTCATCGGCCCGATCTCGCCGGTGAGGAGGCCGCGGAGCGTCGCCTCGTCCCCGGCCACCGTGATGTCCGCGGCCTCGATCGTCCCGTCGAGCACCCCGTCCACCCGCCCGTCCTTGACGATGAAATGGAAGCTCGCGCCGCCCTTCACCTCGAGCAGTACCTTGCGCTCCACGCCCTCCAGCTCCTTCCGGAGCTTCGCATCGGACGCCGCCTTCGCGTTGAACTTCGCCACCGCGGCCTCGAGGAGGTCTCTCAACGGGGACTCCCCCCGAACTCGTCGAGCTTCCGCGTCTGCGCCACGGACATGAGCCGCTTCGAGGTGTCCCAGGAGGTCCTCGTGTGCGGGGGCAGGACCCCGCGCTTCCCGATGTACTCCTGGAGGAAGGTCATCGTGATCGGGTCGGCGGGATACCCGGAGCCGATGTCCCGGCCGAACTCCTTGTGCAGCTTCCCCATCTCCGCGTCCCGCCGGACCTTGGCCAGGATCGAGGCGGCGGAGACGGACGGGAAGAGATCGTCGGCGTGGTGCTTGGAGACGATGTCCACCTCGAAGGCGAGCTCGCGACGGATCGCCTTCTTGAAGGCCGCCTCGTCCACGTCGGCGCTGTCCACGTAGACGGTCTCCATCGGCTCCAGCTTCCGGATGATCGAGGCGAAGAGGCGTGCTTCGAGGTCGTTCATCGTCATCTCGTTGCGCAGGCTGTCGATGTCCTCGGCGGGGACGACGATGACCTCGGCCTTGACGAGCTTCAGGATCTCCGGCGCGAGCTGCTCGCGGCGTTCGGCGGTGAGCTTCTTGGAGTCGCGCACCCCGAGCTGTCGGAGGGGGGCCTCGGACTCGAGGCAGACGCCGGCCACCACGAGCGGCCCCATCACGGGCCCGCGGCCCGCCTCATCGATCCCGCCGATCACGGGTCCACCCGTCCGTGGACCGCCTTCCCCCAGGTCATCGACTTCCTTGTCTGCGGCCGAGCGCGCGCGCACGGGAACTTGAGGTGCGGATAAAAAGCTGCGCCCCTAGAGCTCGAGGGCCTCGCGCGACGCCTCGGCCGCCCGCGCGACCACCTGGGCCTCGTCCAGCCCCGGGAACCGCCGCCCACGCAGGACGGCGCGGCCGTCGACCACGACGTCACGCACATCCCCGGAGCGCGCCGCGTACACCAGGTTCGACACGAGGTTCGCCTCCGTCGTGGGCGTGAGGTTCGGGGAGCCGAGGTCGACCACCGCGAGGTCCGCGATCTTCCCAGGCTCGATCGAGCCCAAGGACCCTGTCATTCCCACGGCGCGCGCCGCCTCCACGGTGACCATGTCCAGCGCCGCCTGGGCCGGGAGGACGCGGGCGTCCCACCGCGACGACTTGTGCAGGAGCGCGGCCAGCTTCAGGTCGGCGAGGAGGTCCATGCCGTTGTTGCTGATCGGCGAGTCGGTGCCGAGCCCGACGGGGACGCCGGCCTCGAGCATCTCGGGGACCGGGGCGACACCGCCCGAGGCGAGCTTCATGTTGCTCACGGGGCAGTGGGCGACGCTGACGCCGCGCCGGGCGAGGGTACGCACCTCGGAGAGCGTGAGCCAGACGGCGTGGGCGGCGAGGAACCGCTCCGAGAGGAACCCAATGCTCTCGAGCCACTCCGCCGGGCGAAGGCCGTGCTTGGCCTGGTGGTTGTACACCTCGGGACGGGTCTCGGCAAGGTGCCCGTGGAGCCGGACGTCCTCGCGGTCCGCGACCTCCTTGGCGGCCAGCCAGGTCTCCTCCGAGCACGCGTACACGCCCTGGACGCCCACCCAGGGGTGCACGCGCGCCAGGCCCCGGTGCTTGCGCACGAACGCCTCCGCGTTCCGCACCGGGTTCCCGCGCTGCGTCGTGAACGCCTCGTCGAGCGTGACCCAGGCAAGGAACCCACGGATCCCCGACTCGCGCACCGCCCTCGCGACCTCGTCCTCCCAGTAGAACAGGTCGACGAAGCTCGTGGTCCCCCCGCGGAGCATCTCGAGGCAGCCGAGGAGGGCACCGACCTGGACGTCGCGCCTCGTCAGCTTGGCGTCCGCGGCGAAGGACTTCTCCAGCATCGCCTCGAGCGGCACGTCGTCGGCGATGCCGCGAAGGAGTGTGTTGGCGACGTGGTTGTGCGCGTTGATCAGGCCCGGAATCACGGCGCAGTTCCCGCAGTCGATCTCCTCGTCGGCGCCGCCGGGCACGCTCCCGACCGCGACGACGCGGCCCTTCTCCACGAGGACATCCCCGCGCACGATCCGGCGCCCCGCGTCCTGCGTGACGACCAACCCGCCCCGAAGGAGGAGGGACACGCGCCGGGCACGGCGGGAACGCCTTTAACGCTTCTGCGCTTCGCCGGGCCGATGGACTTCGATGCGGCCTTGGCCCGGCTCCTCCGCCAGGTCCCACCGGGTCTCGTGGCCACCTGCGGTGACCTCGCCCGGGCCCTCGGGGATGCCGCGGCCTCGAAGGCGGTCGCCGAACGGGTCCGCGCCAACCCGGGACTGGCCTGCCGGGGCGCGGTGGTCACCGCCGACGGGAGGCCTGTCCTCACCGCCGACGGGGGGCGCGTGGGCGGCACCGAGGACCTCGCCGCCGTTCACGCCTTCACCGCCTTCCGGGGGCCGGCACCCCTGCGCCGGCTGCGGGCGGCACAGGAGCGGGGGCGCGGCCGACTCCGGCTGCGGGGGCCGGGTCCGGTGCGCACGGTGGGCGCGGTCGACGTGGCCTACTCGGGCGATCGTGCCTTCGCCGCGGCGGTGATCATGGATGGTGGAGGAGAGGAGGTCATCGAGTCGCGCACGGTGAGCGCGCGGACGGATTTCCCGTACGTCCCGGGCTACCTCGTCTCCCGGGAACTGCCGGTCCTCCGCGCGGTGTGGAGGAGGCTCCGGACGCGGCCCGACGTGCTGCTCGTGGATGGTCACGGCACGGCCCACCCGGCGGGGTTCGGCATCGCGTGCGCGGTGGGCCTGGCGTTCCGCGTGCCGACGATCGGCGTGGCTAAGTCGCGGCTCGTCGGCACCGCCACTGTGCACCGTCGTGGCGAGCTGGCACCGTTGCGGTATGCCGGCAAGCAGTGCGGGTGGGCGTACGCGAGCGCCTCTCCGGAACGGCCGATCTACATCTCCCCGGGACACCGGGTGAGCCTTCAGAAATGCGCCGAAATCGTCGTTCCGCTCTGTCATAATCGGATTCCGGAGCCGGCCAGGATGGCCGATGCCCTATCGAGGGAATGGAAAAGAAGGGAATAAAAAAGCGAGAAGAAACTGACGGTCTCGTTACCGAGAGGCCGACAGAAAAGAAGAGCCTAGCGTCTCTTCTTTTTCTTCTTCGCCACTTTCTTCGCCAAAGTAACCTCCTAGTACCCCGCTATGTACACGCGCGTCTTAAATGTATTCCCGCCGCGGTCATCGGCGAGAATCGGCGCCGCGGCCCGCGATCCAAGGCCTGTTCGCGCGTCCATCTCGGCGCAACAAACTTCATCCCGCGCCGCCGCCCTCCATGAAATGTGCGCATCCTCGTCTTCGGCGCCGGAGCCGTCGGAAGCCTCGTCGCCGCACTGTTGTCGGCGCAACATGAGGTCGTCGCCGTCGCGCGCCCGCCGCATGCGGAGGAGATCAGCCGCGACGGACTCCGTGTGGAGGGGCTCATTCGGCGCACCGCTCGCTTCCCCTGCGTCGATCGCACCGCTCTCCTCCCGGCCGGATTCTCTCCAGAGATCGCCTTCGTCACCGTGAAGTCGTACGACACGAGGGCGGCCTGCGAGGCTCTCCGGCCGCTTCGGATCCCTGTGGCGGTGACGATGCAGAACGGCCTGGACAACGCGCGCGATCTCGAATCGGCGGCGCCAGACGTCGTCGTCGCTCTCACGGCGCTGGGAGTCACCGTCATCGGACCGGGGAGGATCCGCTACGCGGGTCCAGGCCGTACGGTGGTCGGGGCCTGGCGCGGGCGGGCGGAGAGCGCAGAGGTGGTCGCGCGGATCTTGACGGACGGGGGGATCCCCGCCGAGCGTGTGGTGGACGTGCAACGCGAACTGTGGCTCAAGGCCGCGGTGAACGCGGGGATTAATCCGCTCACAGCGATGCACCGCGTGGCGAACGGACGTCTCCTTGAAGACCCCGACTGGTCCCGTGAGCTTCGGGAAGCGGCGCGGGAGGTCGCGCGCGTCGCCGCCGCGGCGGGGGTCGCGATCCGAGAGGACGAGGCGGAAGCCCGCGCGCTCGAGGTCGCCGCGGCGACGGGCGAGAACCGCTCCAGCATGCTCCAGGACGTGGAGCGAGGGCGCCGCACCGAGATCGAGGCGATCAGCGGGGCCGTGATCGCCGAGGCTCGGAGGCGGCGGATCGCCGTCCCGGTCAACGAGCGGCTGTACCGGTCTGTGCGTGCCCTGGGGGCCTGACCGGCCGCCTGAACGGGGCCCCCGCGGACGGGGCGCGCCCTTCACGGCCTTTATATAGGCTCTTATATAGGTTTATATAGAGTGTCCTGCCCATCCGGCTGGCTCACAGGAGGAGTTCCTCATGGCGAAGGCGAAGACCGAAAGCACCCCCGCGGACTCCGGCCCGACGGCGGGCCCGGGGCCGTACAAGGCCAAGATCAAGATCGAGAACGTCGTGGCGTCGACCTCGCTCGGGCATGAGCTGGACTTGCAGGCCATCGCCCTTGCCCTCGGCGGCGCGGAGTACGAGCCGGAGCAGTTCCCGGGCCTCATCTACCGCCTGAAGGAGCCCAAGACCGCCACCCTGCTCTTCCGCAGCGGCAAGGTCGTGTGCACCGGCGCGAAGAGCCTCGAGCATGTGCGCATCGCCATCGACACGGTCGCGAAGCAGATCGAGTCCGCCGGCATCCAAATCAAGAAGAACCCGGTCATCGACGTGCAGAACATCGTCGCCTCGAGCGACCTCGGCACGGAGATCAACCTCAACGCGATCGCGCTCTCCCTCGGCCTGGAGAAAGTGGAGTACGAGCCGGAGCAGTTCCCCGGCCTGGTCTATCGCATCGACGAGCCCAAGGTGGTCGTGCTCCTGTTCGGGAGCGGGAAGCTCGTGTGCACTGGGGCGCGGAAGCCGAAGGACGTCGAGGACGCCGTCGAGCGCATCACGCGCGAACTGAAGGCGGCCGGACTGCTGCGGTGAGCCCACCGTGGCGGTCTTCGACAACCACTTCCATCTGCGCGCGGACGGGCTCGGCGCCGTGGCGGTGAAGCAGTTCCTCGCCGCTGGGGGGACGCACCTCATGCTCACTCATTGCCCTTACCCCGACATCCCCATCGCGGCGGCGGCGGACTACCGAACGGCGTTCGACCGCACTCTGCAGCTTGCCGAACTCGCTCGCGGCGAGGGGGCGGTGGTCCACGTCGCCCTCGGCCCGTACCCGGTGGAGCTCCTGCGGCTCGCCGAGCGCATCGGGTTCCCTGCCGCCATGGAGGTCCAGAAGGCGGGAATGGAGTTGGCTGCGGCGGAGGTGCGCGAGGGACGCGCCGTCGCCCTGGGCGAGATCGGCCGCCCCCACTTCGACATCTCCTCTGAGGCCCGCCACGCCGCCAACACGGTGCTCGAGCACGGGATGCACTTGGCGAAGGAAGTGGGGTGCGCCGTCATCCTCCACGCCGAGGACCCCACAGAGACCACATTCGAGGAGTGGGCGGGGATGGCCCGTCGCGTCGGCCTCCCTCCGGAGGAGATCGTGAAGCACCACTCGACCCCGATCGTCGCCGCCGGAGAGAGGACCGGGGTGTGGCCTTCCATCCTCGCCCGAGAGGATCTCATCACCGCCGCCCTCATCGAGGGCACCCGGTTCCTTCTTGAGACCGACTACATGGACGACCCCGCCAGGCCCGGGGCCGTCCTCGGGCCCGCGACCGTGCCGAAGAAGACGAGACGATGGCGGGAGCAGGGGGTCCTCAGCGAGGAGGCCGCCTACCTCATCCATGAGGACAATCCGCGCCAGGTGTACGGCATCGAGCTCTAGCGGTGGACCTCGAACCGGGTGAACTCCCCCGTCGCCGTGCCCCAGGTCACCTTCGCGGCGGTGACGCGGGCATGCGGCTGCTGTCCCCGGTTCCACTCGATGCACGCCTCGACGAGGTCCCGCGGACCCTCGAAGATGGCCTCGACCGAGCCGTCCTGGAGGTTCCGCACCCAGCCGCGGAGCCCCAGCTCCTCCGCTCGCTCGCGGCAGCTTGCACGGAAATTGACCCCCTGGACGAGTCCGTGGAAGACGACGTGGGCCCTCGCGTCCATCGCCCCACGCCAAGCCACCAAAGGATTAAAAGAGAACCTGTGCTGACCCGCGGCGAAGAGGGGTTCCTCGATGGTCCGACCACGTCCCCCGGCCCGCGTCCGGGAGTACATGACCACCGACCTGGTCACCGCCGGCCCGGAGGCCGTCGCCTCGGAGATCCTCGGCCTGATGCGGCAGCACGATGTGCACGAGGTCCCCATCGTCTCGAAGGGGGAACTGCTCGGCGTGGTCACGCTGCGGGCCATCGCGAAGCGGGGCGGGGCGCCGTCGAACACGAAGGCCTCCACGCTCATCGAGAACCTCCCGAGGCTCGACCCGGACCAGATCATCACCGAGGCGGCCAGCCTCCTCATCGCCACCGGCGTCCGCGGCGCCCCCGTCGTGGAGAAGAAGAAGCTGGCGGGGATGCTCACCCGCACCGACCTCGTCCGCGCCTTCCTCCAGGAAGCCACGCTCCCCGCGCAGGAGGCCCGGTCCGTCATGACGCCGAACCCCCAGACCGTCCGCGAGGACGAGACGATCGGCGAGGCGCGCCATGCGATGGCCTCCCTGAACGAGCGGTCCGTCCCGGTCGTCGACGCGCGCGGCCGGCTCTCGGGGGTGATCGGGCTGAAGGACCTGCGGGAGCTCTTCGCGCGGAACACCATCCGCAGCGCCCCGGGGGACCTGCGCGGCTCCCGGGACGAAGTCCACGTCGAGGTCAAGGGGATCATGCGCTACCCCCCTGTCGCCGTCGCCCCGGAGGCGACCCTGCGCGAGGCCGCCGAGCTCATGCTCCGGAACCGGATCTCCTCCGTGATCGTCGTCGAGTCGGACCGACCGGTGGGGATCCTCACCAAGCTCGACCTCGTCGAGCTCCTGGCAAGCCGCAGCGAGGAGGAGGGCATCCTCATCCAGATCACCGGCCTGGACGAGCAGCCGGACGTCTTCGAGGCGATGTACGAGACCGTCCAGAAGTCGATGAAGCGCCTCGCCGGGATCGTGACCCCGCGCCTCCTCAACCTCCACATCGTCCAGCACCGCACCGGCGAGGACAACTCGAAGTGGTCCATCCGCGCGCGCTTGCAGACCGAGCGCGGCATGTACTACCAGAACCACCACGACTGGGACCTCATGGCGGCCTTGGCGGGGATCCTCGACGGGTTCGAGACGCGGATCAAGGAGGAGAAGGACCGGCGCGTGTCCGACCGGCGGCGCCGGTCCTCCACCCCCCGCTAGGCTACAGGCCCCAGAGCTTGCGGTGGATGCTGCGGGCCTTGTCGACCGCGTCGCGACCGCGCTCGTTGCGGTCGAAGACCTCGTTGTACTGCAGGTGGATCTCCCGGCCCACGGCCCGCGCGAGCGTGGCGGCCACGACCTCGGAGATGGCCGTCGGATGGTACCCCCCCTCGAGGATGAACGCGATCCGGCCCCCGCAGAGCTCCTTGGCCAGGTCGAGGCTCGACCCCGCGAGGCGGACGTACCCGGGCGAGGAGAGGGTGAGGGAAGCGATCGTGTCCTTGTAGTGGGCATCGACCCCGAACGACACGAGGATGGCGGAGGGGCGGAACCTGCGGACGATGGGGTCGATGAGGGCCTGGTAGGCCGCCTCGTAGGAGGAGTCCCCCGCCTTGGCCGGGAAGGGGATGTTGACGTTGTACCCGCGGCCCTCGTCCTCCCCGATGACCTCGGCCGCCCCGGTCCCGGGGAAGATCCCGTACTGGTGCGTGCTCACGTACAGGACGCGGGGGTCGCGGAGGAAGACCTCCTCGGTGCCGTTGCCGTGATGGGCGTCGTAGTCGAGGATGGCCACGCGCTCCAGGCGCGTGAGGAGGTCCTTGGCGGCGATGGCGATGTTGTTCAGGTAGCAGAAGCCGCCGCCGTGGTCGGGGCCTGCGTGGTGCCCGGGGGGCCGGACGAGGGCGACGGCGGAGCTCCCCGAGGCCTCGGCGTGTCGCGCGGCGGCGACGGCCCCGCCAGCCGCAAGGAGGGCCAGGCCGAACGTCTCCGGGTGGACGTACGTGTCCATGTCGAGGCGGCCCTCGCCCATCACTCGGAGGGACGCGAGGTAGGCCTTGTCGTGCACCGTCAGCGCCATGGCCTCGGTGATCGGGACGGGGACGAGGTAGTCCGTCATCAGCCCCTCCGCCTCGAGCTTCGCCACGATCCCGTCGAGGCGCTTGGGGGACTCGATGTGCATCGGGCCCTGCGTGTGCCGGTGGTAGTCGGGGTGGTAGACGAGCGTGCGGGCCAGATTGACCAGGGGGGCTTGAAGGATTCGGACTCAGGCCTGAGAACGGGAGGGACGTCCGGAGGAATGTTTAAGCCGGGCACGGGGAATCAGCACCCTGGACTGGGGGCCTCATGATGAGGAGGGTACTGGCGGCAGCACTGGCACTGGGGATGCTGGCGGGCGCGTTCGGGGGGATGTTCCTGGGCGATTCGGGTCCGGGCACGACGTCCCATGCGGAGCCGCCCGGCGGCGTGCGGATCTGGGAGGCCCATGCCAAGGGCTTCGCACCGATCACGCAGGTGAACGTGGAGTACCCGCCCCCCGGATCGGGGGCGCACGCCGCGATCGGCTACCTTGTCGGGAACGCCCTGAACAGGACGGTGTTCATCGACGAGTACGTATGGCTGATGAGCTCGCATCCGGTGATGGGGCCGATTGGGGGCGTCGAGACGACGCAGGACGGTGTCCTGGACCTCGGGACCGTCCCGGCCGGGGGGAGCGTGACGTACATCTACGGCCAGCTGGTCCTCGACGGCACCTTCCCCAACGCGCCCATGTGGTTCTGCACCGAAGATTCCGAGGTCGTGCAGCCGAATGTGGACATCCGCCTCGGCGGCGAGATCCTCCCCTTCGCCATGGAGACCTACGTGCGGAACCCGTGGTACAACGACGATTCGGACAACGCCCAGATCGCCCTGTGGCAGTACCTGCGGGACCACCCGACGGTCATCATCGGGAAGACGCCGCTCGTCAAGGCCCTCACGGGGGCCGCGAACGAGACGTTCCGCGTGACGCTGTCGGCGACGAACGTGTCCCCCTGGAACTCGAACAGCGGGCTCCCGCGCCCGGATGCCCCGGACGTGCAGGTCAAGGACACGGTCCCGGCCAACTGGACGTACCGTAACCCGTCGCATGCGCCGAAGAACGTCACCACGAACGCGGACGGCAGCACGACGATCACCTGGACGCTGAGCCTGCCGGCGGTCGACATCACCACGCACGTCCCGGACAGCCCGCCCCCGTACTCGAACACCCTGATCACCTACGAGCTCGTCACGCCCGAGGGGCTCGCCGGCGGCCGCGAGTACCTGCCGCGGGCGCGGGTGGACACGGACAACGACAGCGTGATCGACGCGCACTCCGCTGAGCCGCTCCTCGAGATCGCCCAGACGAACCGCCCGCCGAGCGTCACCTTCGCCTCGGTGAGCGGCGTCGAGGGGCTCCCGGTCACCCTCACCGCCATCGGCGGCGACCCGGACGGGGACGCGCTCACCTTCAGCTTCGACTTCCAGGACGACGGCGTCTTCGACCAGGTCGGGCCTGATGCTTCGGCGACCTTCACCTGGTGGGACGACCACCTCGGGACCGCCCGGGTGCGCGTCAGCGACGGGACGCTGAGCACGGAGGCGACCGCCGCCGTGTCCGTGGCGAACGTCGCCCCCTCCGTGGCCCTGATCGCCACCTCCCCCGAGGAGGGGACGGCCCTCCGCTTGAGCTACGGGATCTCCGACCCCGGGAGCGACGACGAGGAGATCACGGTCGACTGGGGCGACGGCACCACGGAGTCACGGATGCACCAGCTCGGCCCGAGCCCGGATCCGCCCGAGAGCCACGGGGCCGACGAGCACCGGAGCATCGCGGACTTCCTGGACCACACCTACGGGGACGACGGGACGATCGCCGGCGGGGTCACCGTGCGCGACGACGACGGCGGCGTCCGGACGGTCTCCATCAGCCTGGCGGTGATGAACGGGGTGCCCGTGGCGGTCGCCACGGTCGCCGCCGGGGAGGAGGGCGAGGCCCTCGCCTTCGCCGCCACCGCGACGGACCCGGGGAGCGACGACCTCGAGTTCTTCTGGGACTGGAACGACGGGACGAGCGAGTCCCGCGTGTTCTTCAATGACGGCAGCGGGCCCGATCCCGACGCCTCCTACAGCGGCACGTACCCGTTCACCGCCACGGACGCGGGGACGCACACCTGGGGCGACGACGCCCTTTTCACCGTCACCCTCTTCGTCACCGACGACGATCTCGGGCAGACCATGCTGGAGATCCCCGTGGCGGTAAGCAACCGCGCCCCGGACCTGACGGTGGACCTCTCCGGGACGCTCCTCGAGGGCGACCCCGTCATCGCGACGGCGGCGTTCGTGGACGCCGGCACGGACGACGTCACGCTGGCCTGGTCCTGGGACTTCGGCCCCTCCGGCGCGGCCCCGTTCCTCCATGACCCCGCCTTCGGCCCCGATCCTCCGATGTCGCCCTGGGGGACGCACCCGGTCAGCGGGAGCCAGCCCACGGAGACCGTCTATGGGGACAACGGGGACTACTCCATCACCGTCACGGCCTGCGACGATGACGGCGGCTGCACCTCGCTCACGCAGGGCTTCACGGTCGCCAACGTCGCGCCGACGGTAGATGCCGGCCCCGACCTCCACATCCTGGAGGCCGGCACCGCGACGGTCTCCCCGAGCTTCTCCGATCCCGGCTTCGACTCCGCCCTGGCCGGGACGATGGAGGACTTCACCGCCACCGTGGCCTGGGAGCTCCGATCCACACAGGCCCCGGCGGTCACCGAGGTCCCCGGATCGGCGGGCGTCCTCACCACCGGCGCGCTCACCGCCTCGGAGGCCTACGGGGACAACGGCGTCTACGTCGTCACCGTGACCGTCTGCGACGACGACGGCGGGTGCGGCAGCGACACCGCCACGCTGACCGTGGGGAACGTGGCCCCGGTCATCGAGGATCTCCAGATCTTCGCCGCCGCGGACATCACGCTGCGCGTGGCGGGGGAGAAGTGGCACGACGTGTGCCTGGAGCTGAGCCACAACGGCGCCGTCACCGGCGCCGCGTGCGTCGTCCGCACGCCGGGGAGCCCGGACCGCCAGAGCGCGACGATCACGGGCGGCCGCATCCAGCTCCTCGGCGACACCGCCATCACCCTGTACTACACCCCGGACGACGACCCGATCAACGGGCAGCGGAACGGGGACAACCCCGCCTGGGTCATCCTGACCTTCGCGGACGGCTCCGAGGTCCGCCTCCACCACAACTTCAACGTGCAGCACCCCGGGACCTGGACCTGGACGATCGACGACCTCCGCGTGCACCTCGCCGGCAGGCCCCTCACGTTCGAGGTGGCGGGCAGCGACGTCGGCAGCGACGACCTCACGTTCGGCCTCGACTTCGGGGACGGCGGGCTCTTCACGGAGACGGCCTTCTTCGATGGCGCCTCCCCCGATCCGGCCCGCTCTCCGGACCTCGGCGGGATGACCTTCGCCACCGGGACGATGCATGCCTATGCCTCGGCGGGGACGTACCTGGTCACGGTGAGCCTCAGGGACGACGATGGGGGCGGTGCCTCGACCTCGGTCCCCATCACGGTCGGCTGATGTTCGCGTTGGTGAGAGTGATTCTCGGGACGCAGAGCCTCGCCGATAGGATTTAGCGCACGCCGGGCAACGGGCCCGCGTTGCTCCAGTTCCGTCGGCCGCTCACGGTGAACGAGAGGATCCTCCTGCACCTGGCCGAAGCGGGCTTCCGCGGCGGTCCCGAGGCCCCCTTGGAGTCGTCGCAGCAGGGGCTCGCGAAGGCCCTCCGGCTGCGGGTGTCGCACACGTCGCGCGCGCTCAAGGCCCTCATCCGGGACGGCCTCGTCGCCGAGCTCACCGGGCGCGTGGCGGGGGAGGTGCGGCGGCGCAAGGTCTACGCCCTCACCGCCAGCGGGGAGGCCCTCGGCCACAGCCTCGCGCGGCAGGTCGGGGAGCAGATCGTCGTCGCGGCGGGGCCGCAGGGCACGACGGAGATGACGCTGATGGAGGCGATGCGCCTCCCCGGAGGCCCGCACAGCCTCTCGAAGCTCCTCGGGCGGGTCCAGAGCGATGGGAGCCTGCGGCTCGAGGACCTCGCCGGAGGGACAGGACGCGCGGTGCCGATGGCGTTCGCCCGGGGGCGCCCCGCGCTCGCCCCGTTCCTCGGGCGGTCGTCGGAGGAGCACCTCGCCTCGCAGTGGGCCACGTCGGGGCGATCCGTGCTGTCCATCCTCGGGCCGGCCGGGGTGGGGAAGACCGCCTTCGCCTCGGCGGTGTTCGAGTCGTTCCCCAACCCCCCGCACACCCTCTGGTACTCCCTGCGGGCCTACGATGCCCGGGCCGACCTGGTCGCCGCGTTCGGCGGCCTCCTGGGCGGCCTCGGCAAGGGGGAGCTGTCGTCGCGCACCGACCTCACGGACCGCGAGGTCGAGGGAGTCCTGGCACGCGACCTCCGCGATGAGAACCTGCTCCTCGTGCTCGACGATCTCGATCGCGCACCGCACCTCGAAGGGCTCGTCACCGCCATCGTGCGCGGCGTCACCGCCGCGCGCATCCGGGTGGTCACCACAGCCCGGTCGAGGCCGCCCTGGTTCGCCTCCTTCCTCCCGGACGACGGCATGGAGATCCGCCTTGAGGGCCTTGCCGCCGAGGACGCCGTGCGCCTCCTGCCGCCGGGGCTCCCCGCCGAGGAGGCCCGAGCCATCGCGCGCGTCGCCGACGGCAACCCCCGCCTCCTCAAGCTGGCCGCGGCGTTCCCCGATCCCGGCACCGACGACCCGGACCCGAACCACCGCGCCCTGGCGCGGTTGCTCCGTGCGCGCGTCCGCGCGGACGGGACATGGTAAGTGCGCTGGAAGCCTCCAAGGACCCTTGAAGTACGCGGGGCGCCCATCTCCAGGACAAGAGAATCTCGGGGGCACGCGTCCTTGGGGTTTGAGGAGACACGGCGGGAGGGTCATCCGGGCCGGGAGTGGGGGGAGAACACCCCGGCCCGTTTTCATCGGTGCGAGTCAGACCTCGACCAGGTCTCTTGTGGCGGTGGTGAGGAACCTTGGTCTGCCGTCGGTGATGAGGATGTCGTCCTCGATGCGCACCCCGCCGTAGCCGCTCACGTAGATGCCCGGCTCGTTCGTGAACACCATGTCCTTGGACAGCGTGAGCGTGCTGGCCTGGTTGAGCCCGCCGCCGTCGTGCACGGCGAGCCCGATGCTGTGCCCAAGGCCATGGATGAAGGTCCCCTTGTACGGCGACGAGTCGATCACACTGCGGGCGGCGGTGTCGACGTCCTTCCCGGGGACGCCGGACCTCATCTTCGCCAGCGCGGCCTCCTGCGCCTCCTTCACGGTGTCGTAGATCTCCCGCTGCTTCCTCGACGCACGGCCGACGACGATCGTGCGCGTGATGTCGCTCGCGTAGCGGCGATAGGTCGCCCCGAAGTCGAGGACCACGAAGTCCCCGCGCCGCAGCTTGCGCTCGCCGGCGGTGTAGTGCGGCTCCGCGCTGTTCGGTCCGGAGCCGACGATGGTGCTGAAGGAGGCCCCCGTGGCGCCCTTGCGCTGCATCGTGTGCACGAGGTCCGCGGCGACCTCGAACTCGCGAACGCCCGAGCGGATGCGGGGCGCGACCTCCTCGAACGCCTCGCTCGCGATGAGGCACGAGCGCCGGAGGAGGGCGAGCTCGTCACGGTCCTTCACGAGCCGCGCGAGGACGACGGCCTCGCTGACGTCGATGAACCTCGCCTTCGCCGGGGCGAGCTTCCGTAGCTCGGAGAACGCGCGGTGCGTGAGCTCCGAGGCGTTGATCCCCACCTTGCGCGCGCCCGCAAGCGCCTTCCGCATGAGGTCCTGACGATGCTCCCGTCGCCGGAAGACCTGGACCGGGTCCTTCCCTTTCCGCGCGCTCTCCTCCTCGAGCGCGGAGGAGAGGATCCTCGTCCGCCCGTCCCTGTAGAGGAAGGCGGAGGAGCCCTCGAAGAGGCCGGTCGCGAGCCCGGTCGCGTAGAAGAAGCACATGTCAAGATGGGGATCCGTGGAGTTCGAGATGGCGATGATGTCCACGGGTTCCTTCAAGTGCCGATAGATCGAGCGCACGCGGTTCCGCATGGGGATCGGCGTGCCCAGGCCGAGGCGCGACTTAAGGATGCTCACACGGGCGCGCCGGCTACTCGGGCTTGTCGAATTGGGTCGTCCTATTCATGTTATCATGATAACATAATCTGTCGGGAGACGGCTCGAGCACGACCGGGGAACCGTTATCTACCGCGGCCCCGGTGCGACCGCGATGGTCCGCCGGCACAAGGGGCACGAGCGGCAGATCGCGCTGGAGCGCATCGAGACGCTCGCGGCGCAGGCCGCCACGATGGCGAAGGCCCGTGACTTCGCCCTTGCGGACCGGTACGCGAGGCTGGCGCGGCGCATCGGGATGCGGTACAACGTCCGGCTCCCGCGGGACCTCCGCGCGCGGATCTGCCGGAAGTGCACGCGGTACCTCCTCCCGAGCGTCACCTGCACCGTGCGGGTCCACCGCGGGCGGATCCGCACGACGTGCAAGTACTGCGGGCATGTGGCCCGGCACCCGTACGTCCGAGAGCAGAAGGCGCGTCGCGCCAAGGCGGCCTAGTACGCCGTCGTCATGTCGACCTTCCCGGCCTTGCGCGCGAGGTACTCGCCCAGGCGGAACAGGCCGAGGGAGAGGACGTAGAACAGGAGCGTCGACACGAACAGGAGGGCCAGGATTGTGAGGTTATCTCCAGGGATGTTCGTCTTCACCATGTTCAGCATCGCCGGCTCCATGAGCAGTCGACGGTTCAGGTCGAACCAGTACGTCAGGGGGAGCGCGCGGCCCACGGTCTGTCCCCACCCGGGAAGGACGGAGAGCGGGAAGAGCACCCCGCAGAACAGGTAGAACAGGCCGGGGATCCCCTCGGCGAGCCCGTGGACGTGCTTGGCGGTGAGGAAGGACAGCGCGGCGAGGCAGATGCCGATGGCGACGAGGCAGAGCAGCCCGAGGACGAGCCCCGCGAGGAAGATCGGGATGTTCCACGGGTCGAGGGAGATGCGCACCTGCAGGAAGCCCACGCCGAACACGAGGGTGATCACCGCGGCGAACGTGGCGACGGCGACCTTGCTCGCGGCGCGCCCGACGATGTAAGTGTAGAACGACATGGGCGAGATGAAGATGTACCGGATGGTCTGGTACCACTCCCGGTCCGCCTGGATCACCTGGAACGTGCCGAACAGTGTGGCGGCGACGAAGATGAAGAACGTGTTCCCCAGGTACACGAAGGTGAAGCGCGCCTGGTTCCCCGGGTCGGACCACGAGGTCCCCTGGATCTGGGTGAAGGCGAGGTACATGAGGACGAGGATGAACGCCCCCGCCACGGGCTTGACGACGCTGTAGAGCGCGAAGAGCCACGGCTCCGTCCAGTTGGACTCCATCTCCCAGCCGAGCCAGGCGGCGAGCTTGAACGTCCGCAGGTGGCTGCTCACTGATGCCGTGAGGTCAGCCTCCCTTCCCTCCGCGCGAGCTTCTCCAGGTAGGCGAGGGACTGCCTCGCGAGGAACAGGAAGACGACGGCAAGGACGAGGAGGATCCCGAGCTCCGTCTCCGGGGGGAGGATCCAGACGTCGGCGCCCAGGGCCGTCGTCGGGAAGATGAGCTGGCGAAGCGCGTCGAGGCCGAGGGTGGCGGGGATGATCGCGGCGCCGAGCATGACCGCCCGGCCGAGGGGCTTGGCGGGGGGGAAGTAGAAGCCGGAGACGAGGAAGATGGGCTCCTCCATGAGCGCGCTGAGGTGCCACGCCTCGCGTCCGTACAGCAGGTAGAGCGAGGCCAGCATCATCCCCATCCCGTACAGGGCGATGAGGGTCACGAAGAACACGGCGAGGATGAGCGCCGGGTTCGTGACCACGAGGACCACGCCGAAGGCCCAGATGCCCATGAGCAGCGTGACGACCGCCCGCGTCCCGGTCATGAACATCCCGCCCATGGCCATCCCGCCCAGGAGCGCCATGCGGGACATCGGGGCCATCATGTAGAGCTGGAGGTTCCCCATCTCCTTCTCCCAGTACAGCTGGGAGGCCATGGACCAGAGGACGTTGAGCCAGAAGGCGATCATCGTACCGCCGAGGACGACGAACCCGACCAGGGCGTTCAGGCGCGCGGCCGCCTCGGGGCCCTCCGACCCGGCGAAGAACCCGTGGTAGATGTACACGTAGGACGCGATCCCCAGGAGGGGGAGGACGGTGTCGAAGAGGAGCCACGAGGGCTCGCGCTGGAGCCCGACGACGCGAGGGTACGACCGCCCAACGAGGGCGCGGAGGTTGAGCGCGATGCGGTTCACCGCCACGGTCATTCCAGCCCCCTCCCGCACATGGCCACGAAGACGTCCTCGAGCGTCGGGTCCGACTTCTGGAGAGACTGGATCCGCGAGCCCTGCCCCATGACGCGGCTCATGATGTCCGACACCGCCGACTCGTCCGAAAGGATGAACGTGAGCCTCGTCGTGTTCTTCGCGATGTCGTTCGCCGCGCTGAAGTTGCGCACGCCCGGGATGGCCGCGAAGCCGTCCATGTCCTTCAACGCGTCCACCTCGATGCGGAACGTGGAGTCCTGCTTGATGCGGCGCTTCAGGTTCTCCGGGGTGTCGCAGGCGAGGATCTGCCCCTTGTTGATGATCGCGATGCGGTCGCAGAGCATCTCCGCCTCCATCATGTAGTGGGTGGTGAGGAGGATCGTCTTCCCCGACTGCTTCTTCACCCAGTCCCGGATGTACTCGCGGATGACCCGCGACGCGTTGACGTCGAGCCCGAGGGTGGGCTCGTCCAGGAAGAAGATGCTCGGCTCCGTCACGAGGCCGCGGATCATGTTCATCTTCTGGCGCTGTCCCGTGGAGATGCCGCGGACCTTCTCGTTGCGCTTCTCCCAGAGGCCGAAGACGTGCATCAGCTCGTCGATCTTCGCCTTGGCCTGCTTGCTCGGGATGCCGTAGAACTGGCTGAACATCCAGATGTTCTCGCGCACGGTCAGGAGCCCGTACCCCGAGGACTCCCCGCCGGAGACCATGTTGATCTGCTTCCGGATGGGGAACGGGTCCCCGGTGACGTCGTGCCCCGCCACCGCCGCGTACCCCGAGGTGGGGAGGAGGAGCGTGGCTAGGATCTTGATCAGGGTCGTCTTCCCGGCGCCGTTCGGGCCGAGCATGCCGAACAGCTCGCCCTCCTTGATCTGCAGGTCGACCTTGTCCAACGCGAGGGTGTCGCCCCCGTTCTCCTCGGCCTTGGCCTTCTTGAAGAAGGGCTTGCGGCGCTTGAACAGCCGCGTGAGTTGCCGGGTCTCTACCGCCAGCGTCATCGTCGTGCGCTCGTGTCCCCGCGGGGCGCGTTCCGCAGGAGGTCCTGCGGGATCAAATCTCCTGCTGCAGCCGGTACCGTGTGACGTACCCGGCGATCTTGTTCCTCATCTCGATGTACCGTACGTCGGTGAGCTCGTTCACCTTCTTCTTGTTGTGGGCGAAGTCCCCGTTGAACTGCTCGGGGAACCTCTTGACGAGCTCGATGGCCACGCGCTTGATGTAGGTCGGCCGGATATTGCCCAACGGGAACCGCTCCAGGTTGCTTTCGCGTGCCAGACGGGGGAGGGTAGATAAGGCTTCCCCAATGGGACCGGGGGTTCCGGGTCCTCGGCGGACCGAGGCAGGAATCTATAAGTAGGAACCCCGGATACCGCGCCGCCGCAAGGGAGAACCGACGCATGGAAGAGCCGCTTTGCTCCATGGAAGTCGTGAAGGACGGGAAGACCTACATCGCCCGCATCCAGAGCGAGGTGGGCGGGCAGCGCGAACTCCGCGACCAGACCCTGGAGGGCCTCCTCGAGCAGGTGATCGAGGACCTCCGCGAGGAGTTCGAGTCCATCGAGGGCAACGCCTGAACTACTTCCCCTCGAACCTGGGCTTGCGCTTCCCCACGAACGCCCGCATCCCCTCTTCCCTGTCCTTCGTCGCGGCGGTGAGCCCGAAGGACTCCCGCTCGTACTGGAGCCCCTCCTGGAGGGGGGTCTCCTCGGCGCGGTTGAGGGCCTCCTTGGCGTGGCGCACGGCGATCGGCGCGCGCGCGAGGATCTGGGCTGCCAGCCCCTTGGCCTCGTCGAGCAGCTTCTCCGACGGGACGACGCGGTTCACCAGGCCGATGCGGAGCGCCTCCGCGGCGTCGATGCGCTCCCCCGTGAAGATGAGCTCCGCCGCGCGACCGCGGCCGATGAGGCGCGGCAGGCGCTGCGTCCCGCCGAAGCCGGGGAAGATGCCCAGGGAGACCTCCGGGAGACCGAGCTGCGCCTCCTCCGAGGCGATCCGGATGTCGCAGGCGAGGGCGAGCTCGCACCCGCCGCCGAGCGCGTATCCGTTGATCGCGGCGATGGTCGGCTTCGACATCGCGTGGAGCAGCTGCGTGACCTCCTGGCCGAGCCGGGAGAACTCCTTCATCTGCATCGGCGTGAGCTCGAGCATCTCCGCGATGTCCGCCCCGGCCACGAACGCCTTCTCCCCGGCCCCGGTGAGGATGACCGCGTGCACGTTCTCCGTCTGCGCCAGGCCGCGGAGGACCGTGCGGAGCTCCTCGAGGACGGCGCGGTTCAGCGCGTTGAGCACCTTGGGGCGGTTGATCGTGACGACGCCGAGGCCGTCCTTGATCGCGACGTGGATCAGGTCCGACATCACGCCTTCCCCGGGGCGTAGTCGAAGACGCCGCGCCCGGACTTCCTCCCAAGGCGGCCCGCGCGGACGTACTTCCGCAGGAGCGGCGCCGGCCGGAACTTCGGGTCGCCGGTCTCCCGGTGGAGCGTCTCCATGGTGTCGAGCCCGATGTCCAGCCCGGTGAAGTCGGCGAGCTCGAACGGCCCCATCGGCATGTTCGTCCCCAGCTTCATCGCCTTGTCGATGTCCTCGGCGGTGGCGACGCCCTCCTGGAGCAGGTAGAACGCCTCGTTCATCATCGGGACGAGGAGGCGGTTGACGACGAAGCCCGGGGCCTCCTTGACCTCCACGGGCTCCTTCCCGAGGCGGAGGCACACCGCCTTCGCGAGAGCCGTCGTGGCGTCGCTGGTCTCGCTGCCGCGGATGACCTCGACGAGCTTCATCACCGGCGCGGGGTTGAAGAAGTGCATCCCGACGAAGCGGTCGGGGCGCTTCGTCACGTTCGCCATCTCCGTGATGCTCAGCGAGGAGGTGTTCGAGGCGAAGACGACCTCGGGCGGGCACGCCTTGTCGACCTCGGACCACACCTGCCGCTTCAGCTCCATCTTCTCCGGCACGGCCTCGACGACCAGCTGCGCGCCCTTCACGGCCTCCGCGATACCGAGGGTGCCGTGGATGCGGCCGACGATCCCGTCGACCTCCTCCTTCGTCATCTTCCCCTTCTCGACCCGACGCATCAGCGGGTCGGTGATTCGCTTGAACCCGGCGTCCACGAACCGCTGCTCCACGTCGCGCATCGCGACGGCGATCCCCGCCTGGGCGAACGTCTGCGCGATGCCCGCGCCCATCGCTCCGGCGCCGAGCACGGCGACCTGATGGATCTCCGAGGCCTGCATGGATTCCCCGCGCGGGATTCCCTGGCGGGGCTTATACCTTCTCGGCTCGTTCGATACGTGTCCCGTCACCTTTATTCCGAGGAGGGGGCATCGGGCGATGGGATGGCCTCCTCTCGGGCGCTCGCGCTCCTTCTCACCGGGACCCTGGCGGCCACCGCCCTCCTCCCCCTCGCCGCCGCCGCGGGCGAGCAGCCGCGGTGGACCGTGGGGGACTACTGGCACTACACCGGCACCGTCCAGGTCCCCTTCCTCGGCGACCGCACGCTCCAGCGCACCATCACCGTGGCCGCGCGGGAGAGCGTGGTGGTTCAGGGGGTCGGCCAGGACGCGTGGCGGCTCACAATCAACGACCTCACCAACCTAGGGGGCGGGGCCGTGACGAACCTCACGACCACGGAGTGGTACCGGCCCTCGGACCTCTCGCTCCTGAAGAGCCACACGGACCTCCTGGACGTCACCACGGTGTACACGCCCCCGCCGAACCGCTACCAGTTCCCCTTGCTCCTTGGGGAGACCTGGATCGTCATCGCGACGACCGAGGTCTCCGGGCCCTTCGGCAATCGAACCGACTCCGTGGCCTTCGACTCCCGGATCACCGACACCCAGGATGTCACCGCCACGGGGGCGGGGACCAGCCGCACCTTCTCCGCGGTCATCCTGCGGGAGGACGATGCCATCGGATCGGGGTACACGCTGAACCACTACGCGGAGGACGCGGGGTGGTGGGTGAAGGTCGAGCACCGCGCCTCGGCGAACCGCGTCACGATGACGCTGTCCCTGGACCGCTTCCGGTACGCCCCGCCCCCGACGCCACTTGAGATCGGCGGGTTCGTGGCGCTCCTCGCCTTCGTCCTGGTCATGGTCGCGATCCTCGTGCTCGTCGCGCGCCGTCCCCGCCAGCGTGGCGGCCCTCCGAACCCCTACGCGGCGCCGCCGCAGCAGCCTCCGGCCGGCCCGGGCCCGTAGCCTCCGGACTTTAACCCTCGCCCGCTTCCCCCGGGGCGTGCGACGCGCCGCCTACGCCGCCATCGCCGTAGCGATCGTCTGCGTCTCCTGCGCCGCGCTGCTCATCAAGTGGACGGCGTCCCCGACGTTGGTCGTGGCCGCCTACCGCATGACGTTCGCCTCCCTTATTCTCGCGCCCTTCGCGCTCCGCGCGGCGGATCTCCGGTCGGTCTCCCGTCGGGACCTCGGGCTGCTCACCGCCACGGGCATCGTGCTCGCCGTGCACTTCGCTGCCTGGATGCCATCCCTCAAGGAGGTCGCGGTGCCCACGACCGCGAGCCTGGTCCTCGTGACCTCCCACCCGCTCCTCGTGGCGGGGATCTCCTACTCCGTGTTCCGCGAGCGGCTCCGCATGCTCACCGCCATCGGGATCGCGCTCGGGCTGAGCGGCGTGGCGGTGATCGCCTTCGCCTCCGGCTCGTCAGCGGGGACCCTCCTGGGCAACACCCTGGCGCTCCTTGGCGGCGTCATGGCGGGGCTCTACCTCCTCGCCGGGCGTCGTCTGCGGCAGCGTCTCTCGTTGGCGGTGTACGCGTTCGCGGTGTACTCCGTCGCCGCGGTGACGCTGCTCGCCGCTGCGCTCGTGAACGGGGACTCCCTGCAGCCGGCGGGGGACCTGCCGCGTGAACTGCTGCTGTTCCTTGGGCTGGCGGTGATCTCCCAGATCGGCGGGCACACCTTGTATAACTGGGCGCTGCGCCACGTCCCCGCCACGGCGGTGAGCGTGAGCCTCCTCGGGGAGCCGATGGGCGGCTCGCTCCTCACCTGGGCCTTCCTCGGGGAGGTGCCGCCGGGGATGGTGGCGCTGGGTGCCGCATTGGCCCTTCCTGGGATCTTCCTGACGGGTTACTCGCTGGAGACCGGAACCAGTGGCCGCGCGCAAGAAAGACACGAGGACCGCCGCTCCTGACACGGACGTGTGGCGTGCCCGTAGCCGAAACCGACATGTAGGACAGTCGCCCATCAACAGACGATGCCCTCAAGACGGAACGGCCGACGTCCGCCGCCGCAGCTGGAAGGTCGGCGGCTGACTCGAGCCTTGGAGAAGTTCCGCCGCGCAAGGTTCGGAGGATGGCCGTTTGGTACGCGCAGGGGGCGCCCGGCGGTGACCTCCTTGAGTAGCAGGGAACTGCATCGGACCCTGGCAGCGCTTGAGGAGGTCGCCATCGGGGACTACGCGAGTTCCGTCCTCACGGGCGCGGATCCGGGCACCGTGCACCGTCTCCTCGTCTCCGCATTGCGGGTCTCGACGCTCCGACATCGCCTCTCCTCCCGGATGCGAGACGAGTCCGTCACGGTGCCTTAGGCGTCGATCTGGGTCCGATACAGGGTGCACACCTGGGCGCTGCGCCACCTCCCCGCCACGGCTGTGAGCGTCAATCTCCACGGGGAAGCGATCGGCGGGCCTCTTCGTCGGTGCCTTCCTTGGGAAGGTACCACCGGGGAGGGAGGCGCGGCGGCGTTGGCGTTGCCTGGGATCTTCCTGACGGGGTACTCGCTGGAGGCGGGCGGTCCGGTCCCGCCGGGTGCCCGCGAGGGGGCCTGAACGCCGGCCGAGGATGAGACACCATTAACTATGTCGCCTCCCTTGTCCAGGGACCAGGAAAGGGAGGAACGCCCGATGGGGAAGCTGCAGCTCGTTCGGAAGGATGCGTTGACGGAGACGATGTCAACCCCCGGGATCGCCCGGAAGGAGGCCTTCGCCTCGGAGGGGATTTGGGTGGGGGCGGCGACGACGGAGGCCCACATGTCCTCCGGTTGGCACCACCACGGCGACCACGTCTCCTACATCTACGTCCAGGAGGGCCGTTTCCGCATGCAAAGCGGGCCCGGCGGAAAGGAGGCGGTGGAAGTGGGTCCGGGCGACTTCCTGAAGATCCCCGCGAGGACAATCCACCGGGAGTCCAACCCGTTCGAGGAAGAGGCGTTCGCGATCGTCGTCCGCGTCGGGACCGGGCCAGTCGTCGTGAATGTCGAAGGGCCGGAACCCTAGGACAGCCGCAGGGAAGGGGCAGCGCGGAGGCAGGGCATCGTAGGCTCGCCGAAGCCCCCCCGCTTGAGAGCCGCCGTTCTCCCCGCCCCTGCGGCCCGGCGCCGCCATGAAGCGATGGCGCCACGGTCTGCCGCCCTCGGACCCTAGGGAAGGAACCTGCCCCGCACGGCGAACTGGCCCTCATAGAGGGCCTTCAGCCGGGCGTACGTCTCCGCCTGCTCCGGACCCTTGTCCTCCCGCACGCGCACGATCCGGGCGAAGCGCAGCGCGAAGCCGCTGGGATAAGTGGACGACTTCTGGATCTCGTTGTGCACGACCTCCACGACGATCTCCGGTCTCACCTCGACCCACCCCCCATGCTCCTCCGTCTTCATCGTGAGCAGCCGCTCTGTCATCGAGACGCGTTCCACGTCCGTGAGCCCCTTGAACGTCTTCCCGATCATCTGCCATCCGTCCCCGTCCCTCACCGCTAGATGGTAGTTGCTCAGGGTGCCCTGCCGCCGCCCGTGGCCCCACTCCGCGGCGGTGATGACGCAGTCCAGCGTCTCGGCGGGCTTCAGCTTGAACCACTTCTTCCCGCGCTTCCCGGTGGCGTAGTCGGAGTCGAGCGCCTTCGCCATGATCCCCTCGTGCCCCGCCGCCACGGCCTCGCGGAACTCCGCCTCGATCTCCTCCGGAGCCGTCATGACCTTCCGAGGGGCAAGGAGTCGCGCGGGGACGAGTCCGGCGAGTTCGCGCCATCGCTCCGCGTACGGACGGGAGAGCAGGGAGCGGCCATCACGGTGGAGGAGGTCGAAGAGGTACAGCGTGAGCGGCATCTCCCGTCGCATCGTCTCCACGTCATGGACGCGGCGGAACCGACGCATCAGGTCCTGGAACGGGAGGGGTCTCCCTTGGGGGTCGAGCGCCACCACCTCCCCCTCCAGCAGGAGCGACTCGGCCGAGAGGCCCAAGGCAATCTCCGTGATCTCGGGGAGGCTGACTGTGACCTCGGTGAGGCGCCGCGAGTAGATGCGCACCACAGCTCCCTGGCGGTGAATCTGGATCCGCGCGCCGTCGAACTTCCACTCCACCGCCGTCGTGCCGCCGTGCTGTTCCAGGATGGACGCCGCGTCGTCGGCGACGTCGGCGAGCATCGGCTTCACCGGGGTGAAGAGGCGGAGCGACATCCCCGCCAGGGCGGCCTCGCCGCCGGACATGGCCGCAGCGGCGACGGCCCCGAGGTCCCCCGCGAGCATGTTCGCGTTCCGCACCACTTCGGCGGGGATCGCCCCGGCCTCGGCGATCGCCTCGAGCAGGACGCCCTCCACGACCCCGATGCGCATCTCCCCGAAGAGCCCGCGGACAAGCCACTCGCGGTCTTCCGGTCGGGCGCGACCGAGGAGCGTCTCCAGGAGCCGACCCTTCCTGGCGACGGAGTCCTTCCCCGTCGTTCCGACGATCATATCGAAGGTCCGGCTCACCGCCATGAGACTGAGGGGTTCGACCTCAAGGGTCTTCTGGAGCGGACCCTCTAAGGCGCGGGACACCGCCGCCCCACCGAGGCCGAGCCCCCTCTGTTCTGTTTCCGGGAGGATCTTCCCGGCAAGGAGGAGGACGGCGGGCGCCACCTCTTCGCGATCCAGGGACCGCAGGAATTCGGCGATGAGCCGCCGCTTCTCGAGGCGCTTGCTCGTGGCGGCGAGCCCAACGCAGAGACGCGCGACGGCGGCGAACGCGGTGGGCAAGGGCAGTCCCATCCCCGCCCGCGGGAATGAACCCTTCGGGGGGGCTCACAGCTCCCGGAGCGCGGCCTCCCGCTTCGCCTGGTACTCCTCCTCGGAAAGGACGCCTTTGTCCCGGGCGTCCTTCAGTCGCGCCAAGCGCGTCGCGAGGCCGTCCGTAGGTGCCCCCTCGGAAAGAGTCGACGGGGTCGATCCTTCGGCCCCGCCGAAGGTCTGGGGAGAGGCTGGCATCTCGACCGGCTTCTTGCGCCGCATCCAGAGGAGCAGGAAGAGGACCAAGCCGATCACCACGATGAGGACGAGGCCGATGAGGAGCCAGGGGAGCTCGGTCGCGACGGTGACGCTCGCGGAGCAGCTCCGGCTCACGGACCCGAACGTGACCGTGGCGTTGACGCTGCCGCTGCCGACGGCCGTGCCCGCGGTGAACACCCCCGCGGTGGACACGGTCCCGATCCCGCCGGAGGTGGTCCACGCCACCGTCGCCCCCGGGACTTCCACGCTCCCGCTGGTGAGACCTTGCGCGACGAACGTCTGGGTCCCTCCCGGGGTGACGGTTACCGGGCTGGGCGTGACCGTGCAGCGGTCGAGGACGAGAGGCGGCGTGGTCACCGTGACGGTCAGCGAGGCCGTGGCCGTCGCCGTCGCGTTGTCCGTGACGGTGACGTTCACCTGGTACGTCCCTGCCGTGGCGTAGCTGTGGCTCGCGGAGGCCCCGGAGCCCGTGGTCCCGTCGCCGAACTGCCACGCGAAGGTGTAGGGGGTGGTGCCCGCGGCGCCCGTGGCGGTGAAGGCGACAGACAGCGGCGCCGTTCCCGTGAGCGGCGTCCCGCTCGCCGTCACGCTCAGCGGGACCACGGTGTAGTTCGCCGTCCAGTTCGCCGGCCCGATGGCGGTCACGCTCCGCGGTGCCGTGGCGGAACCGTCTTCCACCCACCGATAGAAGCTCCACACGCCCTGCGTCGCGTTCACGAAGAGAAGGTGGGTGCTCCCCGATGCCCACCAGTACGGCTGCGGCGTGGCGATCCACTGCCCGTCCACCCGGACATCCAGTCCCTGGGGCTGCGAGTCGATCGTGACCCGGTACTCGTGGTCGAAGCGCGCCGTGAAGTTCGTCACCGCGGTCACGTTGACATCATGCCCCTGCGCCCCCGAGTCGGTCCAGTTCCTCCAGGAGAAGCGCTCGCCCGAGACGCCAGGCTGGAGCGGCGTCACGTTCAGCGAATGCGTCGCGGCATCGTCCCACCAGCCGCTCCACGGGGCGGTTGAGGTCACGGAGTCCACGATGACATCGAGGCCCGGCGGGTCCGTGTCCACCGTGGTCCACCACTGGCGGGTGAAGGTCGCCCGCTCGGACACGTCCCCGAGGTCCGGGGCGACCCAGGTGTGGTTCTGAGGGAGGAGCGTGTCCCAGGCGGAGAAGACGTACCGGTCCGACCCGGCCACCTCGAGCTGGGGCGCGGTGACGTTGACCTGGTGCGTGCTGTTCGCGGGCCACGAGGCGGTGAAGGGCGCCGTCACCAGCGCCCCGTCGATGATCAGCTCCATGCCGGGCGGGGCGGTGTCGAAGGACGAGGTCCAGCCGGGGGTGGTCGCGAGGGCCCTGTCGAACGCGCCGGGCTCCACCATCCCCACCACGGGGAACCAGGCGCCGCCGCGGACCTGCGTCGTCGAGGCGGTCCGGTACCCGCTGTCCCCGGCCGGGATGCGGCCCGCGTCGCTCACCCAGTGCAGCGGCCCGAAGGCAATCGTGACGGGGTCGACCGTCCGGTGGACGACTCCCGGCCCCTCCACGTAGACGATGTGGAACAGCCCCGTCACGGCGTTCGACCCGCTCGTCATGTAGTCCACCGTGAGGGACGGTGCGGTCTCGTTGGTCCCGGAGGCTGCGAAGGCGACCGGAGGCGACCACGTGGCGCCGCTGTCCGTCGAACCGACCCCCATGAGGTCGATGTCGAACGCGGAGAAGGTGTATTCGTAGGCGATGACGCCCACGGAACCGTCGCGGACCACCGCCACCTCGGGCCACTGGCAGGTCGTGGGCACGGAGGAGCAGCTGGCGGCGAGGATGTCGGAGGCGATGCCGAACGGCGTGCCCAGGCCGACGTTGGAGTTCGCGAAGGCGATGTCCACCACGAGGCGGTAGGCGATCCACAGCCAGCCATTGGCGTACGCCACCGAGGGCTGGTTCCGGTCCGGGGGGCCAACGCTGGCCACGTCCTGCCAGGTCCAGGTCACCCCGTCGTCCTCCGTGTAGATGAGGCCGATGTTGTCCCCCGCCCCGACGTCCCACACGGACGCCACGTAGACGCGGTTGGCGAGGCCCTGGTCGTTCTCGGCGACGATGTCCGGGTTCGTGTCGGCCCCGCCCGAGGGCGGCAGCGCGGACCACGTCCACCCGCCCACCGGGTCGCCGTGGATCACGAGGAGGACGGCGTCGCTGCGCTCCACCGCCACGTAGACGCGGTCGTTGGAGATGTCCACCGCAATGCTCGCGTTCCAGTAGTGGAAGGGGGTGACGCAGTCGTTGATCGTGTACTGGAAGGTCCACACGTAGCCGCCGTCCATCGAGGAGTAGAGGTCGACGCCGTCCCCGCAGCCCCCGCCTCCGCGGTAGCTCACGGCGGCCCAGAGCCCCGCGCTCCGCGCGGCGGCGATGTCCACGGCGTACCCGGCGGTGACGAGGCGGTCCTGGATCCAGCCGCTCCCGGCGTCGCCCGCCGGTCCGGGGACCGGGTTCCCCTCCGGGCGAGGCCCGCTCCCCGACAGGTCCGCGGCAAGCGGGCGCGGCAGGGCGAGGAGGACGCTTCCGGAAAGCAACACGGTCACCAGCACGAGGGCGGGAACGGAACGGTTCATGGGACTACCCTGGCGCGGGGGCGCCGGCGGGCCATCCCGTGTCGGCCTATAAGAAAACTCCGGAAGACGGCCTGAATGGATTCCGGGGGCGAGGTGGGCGAGAAGCTTATGTCGGGAAGGCCCGTGCCGCCCCCGTGCGCGCCCTCCTGCTCGACGTGGACGGCACCCTGCTGGACACGTTCCCCGACATCCTGGCCTCCATGAACCGCGCGCTGGAGGAGCTCGGGGAGCGGCCTGTCACCGCCGAAGAGCTCCGGCCCCTCATCGGCGTCCACGTCGTGCGCCAGATGGAGATCCTCCGGAGCATGCCGGAGGACCGCGCGCGCGAGGTGAACGACCGCTACTACGGGCACTTCCGGCGAATCGTGGAGGAGCGCGCGGCGGTGTACCCGGGCGTGCGGGACACCCTGGAGCGGCTCCGGGGCCGGCCGATCGCCACCTTCACGACGCGCCGACGGGAGGTGGCCCGGACCATGCTCCGGACCGCGGGGCTGGAGACTTTCTTCTTTGCCATCGTCGGCGGGGACGAGGTCGTGCGCCAGAAACCGCATCCCGACCTCGCGCTCCATGTGGCCCGGATCCTCAACGCCCCGCCCTCGGAGTGCGTCGTCGTCGGCGACGCCCCTGTGGACATCGAGGCCGGGAACGCCGCCGGGATGCGGACCGTGGCGGCGCTCTATGGATACGGCACCACCGAGGCGATGGCGGCGGCGCGCCCGACGGCGACGATCCAGGAGTTCAGCGAGCTGCCCCTTGTCCTCGAGGCGTTCGTTTGAGCTCGCCTCGGGAGCCTGGGATTCCAGAGCAGGGCTCGCCTCGATACGTTCAACGTCGGTCGTCGATACTCGTCCGGCGCGCAATCGGGACCTTTGGTGTCGCATGCTTCCTCTTCTTCGCCGGCTTGCTCGTCATGGTCCCGAACCGGCTTGGGAGCTTCGCCATCGTCCCCGCCTGGGTGAATGTCACTGGCGCTGTCGGAACCCTGGCCCTTGCCGCCACGACACGCCGCCTCGTGCTTTTCGATCACGGGTTCTCAGTACCCCGAGTGCGTTTCACTGAGCTTTTGGTGCCGAGAGTCGTCCTACCTTACGGGGCCGTGGTCTCAGCCCAGCTCTCTCGGGGGGAGGGGATCTGGGTTTGGCGGGTCTTCACCAGGGATGAAAGGCGCCTCATCATCCCGGAGTGGGTCTTCGAGGAGAGGGCCGTACATGACTTCCTCACGTCCAAGTGGCCCAACTTCGAGTCGGTCTGACGAATCCCGGTGCGTCGTGCGATTGTTGGGTCGCGAGCGTCGCTGCCATCGCGAGCCGGAAGGTCCGGAGGACGACTCCAGAGGGGACGTCCTTCAGACTGAAGAGGCCACAATTGCCGTAAGCGGCCGCCAGTCAAGGCGAGCCCAGAAGCCCCCGGCACTAACTCCATCCCTCCCCTCAGACTTCCTTCCCGCCATGCCCTTCGAGGCGCTGGAGTCTCCGCCCCGCCAAGTCCTCACAGCCTGCCTCTCCCGCGGCTGGGTTCACGAGTTCCCCGGCACGTGCCCGGAGTCGCCGGAAACGTGGAGGAAGCTGGCGAGGGAGTTGGCCGCCTCTCCTCGACCACATGCCCCGCCACGGAGTGCCTGCCACGGCTGGGCTACGGTTTCCTGGCGGGCGCCGGGGTGAGGTGCCCCCGCTGGAAATTGATGGACACCAGGAAGCGGCGCAGGAAGCTGAGGCCGAGGAGACCGTCCACGCCCCCGCTGGCCGGGAGCTCGTGGACCGCTGCCTCCACGCGATCGGCCACGGCCCTGCCGACGCGGACCTCCGGAACCGTGACCACGGTCACGGGCAGCTCCCCGCTCGCCGTGGTGATCGAGATCCGCCGGCTCGGGCGGAGCCGGACTCCGGCCGTCTCGAGCACCGAGGGAGGGAACACGCAGAGGGTCGCCCCCGTGGTCAATGACGACCTGGAGGCTCCTCTCCCCTGCGGAGCCGCGGACCGTGGCCATGGTGAGGATGCCGGCTGCCCTGGGGTCGAACCGGATTCGCGCGCCTGCGGGCATGGGGCGCCCCTAGAAGCCGAGGATGTACCCCGGCTTGGGCACTCGGCCCGTGTAGAAGACGGAGAGGTGCGAAGAGGGCGCATGGAGGGCCCGGTAGGCCGCCGCCCGGTCTCGGGTGTGCGCCACGACGCGGCCCAGAACCTGCCCCGAAGCGTCTTGGCGGTGGACTTCCATCACGACCCACTGGTTCGGGTACATCCGCTTTGCTTCTCTTTGCGTGATTACCGCCATCTGAGACACCCAACATCCTCGGGTCTAAAAAAACTTTTCGACTTGGATCGCGAGCGGTTCGGTCGCGCTGAGGGACACGTGCGACATCGAGTGCACCGCTTTGTCTATCGGCGTCGTCGAAGCCATTGCGGTGCTCCGCCACGGCACGAAGGCGATCGTGGTGCCGAGGGGGCGCCTCTACGAGTCCAAGCTGAACCAGACGCTCCACGGCGGGAAGGCGGGAGTACACCCCAGACACGCACCACGGGCGCTCAGAGCTGCCCGTTCGTCGGCGCCGTGGACATCCACCCCTTGCCCTCGTCGCGCACGTAGTACTGCGCGTTCCGCCCGTCGCCGACCTTGCGTACCTTGGAGAACTTCTCCAGTTTCTCCACATGGTAGGAGATGACCTGGCGGGTCACCCCCAGCGCCATCGACAGCGCCTTCTGCCCGATGCCGGGGTTGACCACGATGACCTCGAGGACCTTCTCCTGGACGTCGCTGAGGACGAAGTCCTGCACGAGCTCGGGCGGGGTGTCCGCCGGGTAGAACCGCTTCTTGAACCCGTCGCTGCGCGCGAAGATCATCCCCTCCTTCGTCAGCACGTCCAGGTGGTACGCGAGCTGCCCGTGCGCGAGGCCGAGGCGGGAACCGATGAGCGCGAAGTGCGCGCCGGGCGACCCGAGGATGAACCCGTGGATCTTGTTCCTGGTGGGCTGCTCCAGGATCTCCTCCTTCCGGAGGCGCGTGAAGAGGGGGAGCGCGAGCAGCCACAGGTGCCAGCGACCGACCTCCGAGCCGGCGACGCCCCCGGACGCGATCCCGCCCGCGAACAGGAGCGAAGCGATGCTCACCATGGCCCACGCGGGGAACGGCGGGGGTTCCTCCGGCGGGGGCGGCGGGAGCGCGGGGTAGGTCGGAAGGGCGACAGGGACCTCCGCGTCGGCGGCGAGGGTGATCGTCTCCGTGGCGGCGTGCCCGTCCACGGTGGCGGTGACCTCGAACGGCCCCTGCGGCCCGAGGCCGCCGCGCGTCGGCGCGAACTGGATGATCGCGAGGATCAGCATCGGGGGCGTCCGCCCTTCGGCGTCGGTGAGGGCGCTCGCGACCGTGGCCCCGGCGGCATCGCGCACGTACACGTCGGCACCGGCGACCGGCCCGCCGTAGCGGTCAAGGACGCGCACGGTGAGCCGCCAGCCGTACGTCGCGGTGGCGGTGGTCCCGAGCCGGACGTTCCCGGGGTCGGTGCCGGAGCTGGTGAAGGACGCGGAGCCCGCCGGAAGATCGAGGGCGGCGACGACACTGTCCTCGAAGCGCAGGTCGGCGTCTCCGAGCGCGTTCCCCTCGAACCGGAAGCCGTTCGCCCGGACGCAGTCGACCCGGACCACCGCCATGGCGGTGAAGTCGTTGTCATGCACACTGGCGTTGGACCGATCGCAGGTGAGCGCGACGCCTTCGCCGATGAAGTCGTTCAGGAAGATCTCCGGGGAGGCGTTGAGCAGCTCCACGGCCCTCTCGTTGTCGCGGAACGTGTTGTTCCGCACGAGGAGCGTGTCGGCGTCCTGGACGCGCAGGGCGACCTCGTTCTCCCAGAGCTCGTTCCCGTCGAAGAGGAGCGGGTCCAGGGCGCGCGTCGGGTCGTAGAAGTAGGCGACCTGGTTGTGGTGGAACCGGTTCCAGTTGAAGCAGTTCACGAGCTGGGCGTCGTAGGACTTCGCGCCGTAGATCGTGTAATAGGAGATCTCGTTCCATCGGTAGGCGTCGTCGAGGACGTTGTCGGAGATGATCCCGTAGGAACCGCGCGTGAACACGTTCCAGGCGATGTACGAGTTCGTGGTGCGGAACGCATGGAGGCCCGTGTCGCAGTCCTCCACGCGGTTCTGGTCGAAGGAGAACCCGCCCACGCGGTCGAGGTAGACGCAGGTGTTCGCTCCACGGATGGTGAACCCGGTGATGCGGGTCGCGTTCGCGGTGACACGGAACGCCGTGGTGGCCCCCTGGACGAACGTGACCGCCGAGCCGGAGCCTTCGAGGAGGACCGACTTGTTCACCGTGACGTTCTCTCGGTAGATCCCGGAGTGGACGTAGATCGGGGTCGGGCCGCGATCGCTGACGGGAATGGAGTCGATGGCGGCCTGGATCGTCGTGAAGTCCTCGTCCCCGTCGTCGTTCACGGTGATGATGTTCCGCACGTAGATGCCACTGCCCGTCGTGTTGTTGTTCCCGGCCGCGTCGAACACGCTCAGAGCGATCGTGTAGGTCCCCCACGTGTCGAAGGCATGTACCCTGATCGGGGACGCCCCGCTCTCGACCGTCCCGTCGCCGAAGTCCCAGACGTACAGGGCGATCCCGACGTTGTCCGAGGAGGTCGCGGCGGAGAACGTCGCGCCATGATCCTCCTCGATCACGGCGGGTCCCGAGAACGCGGCGAGGGGGCGGGTCGTGTCGAGGATCGTGGCGATGGCGGTGTCGGTGTCCGTGTTGCCGTCGGAGTCCGTCACGGTGAGCGTGATGACGTAGACCCCAGGATCCGGCCACACCCAGGTCAGGTACGGCACGGCGGAGGCCCCGGAATACCCGTTCCCGAGGTCCCAGCTCCAGTAGCGGATCTGCCGGTTGTCCGTGGAGAGGCTGCCGTCGAGGAGGACGGAGACGTCCTCACCCGCCATGAGGTCGGGCCCGGCGTCCGCCGTCGGCAGGTCACTGCGGACGTCGAGGGCGTCGACGAGGACGGTCCACCCGCTGTAGGACCCGTTCCGGTCGATGAGCCGGGCCCGGAGCGAATAGCGGTCGATCGGCGCCGGGGACACGGGGGTGAAGGTCGCGGTGTGCACCTGAAGGAAGAACGTGAAGTTCGTAGTGTAGCCCGCCTGCCACGCGAGCTGGCTGCGCGCCCGCCACTCGAACTGCGGGGTGAGGTTCACCTCTGGCGTGTAGTCGTCGGTCCCGTTGAGGTAGACCGTGGCGGTCTCCGTCCGGAAGATCGCGGTCGGGGAGACGGCGAAGCTGGTGACGTTCGCCGGGGTGTTGTTCGAGAAGTCGAAGGCGACGTCGACGACCACCTCGTCCGTGGCCCAGTTCCCCGCCGCGTCCTCGACGCGGAGCGTCGCACGGGAGAGCCCCCAGTCGGAGTACACCCAGGACACTTGCACCCCGACCATGTCCGGGTCCCCCCAGTCCAGGCCGTCGGAGGCGTCCGCGTCCCAGAGGTGCCGCACGACCGCGAGGTTGTCGAACGACCCGGACCCGTCGAAGGCCAGCAGGCGGTCCTCCATGACCGAGAGGTCCGGCCCCGCGCGGGCGACCGGCGCGAGGGCGTCCGCGAAGGACCAGTCCCCGGGCGAGTCCGAGTCCCCGCCGTCGACGATCCGGTACAGGGTGAGGTTCTGGGCCATGCCCGTGGTGTTGACGAACGTCCCCGGCGTCCAGATGCCCGCCACCACGGCGTTCTCGTCGTCCCCGAAGGACGAGGTGACCTGGAGCCGGCAGTAGTAGATGTCGCCGTCCCCGCCGGTCGGGGCGTTGTACCCGGTCCACGCGACGTACACCGCCGAGCCGAGGACCGCGATGACGGGATCCTGGTCGGCGACGGGACCGGTGGTGAGGTGCGCCTCGGGCGCCCAGACCCCGCCCGCCAGGGAGCGGTGGATGATGTGAGTCCCCGTCGAGTTCGACCCCGGGTCCGACCCGTAGGCCGACCAGACCACATGCAGCGCGGTCGCCGAGGCGACGAGGTCCGGCGCGGTCGCGTACCCTTGGCCCGCTCCGGAGGCGCTCAGCGTCCCGATCGGGCCCCACCCGGCCGCCCCGAAGGCACGGTGGTAGACGGACTGGGTCGTGCCGTTCGGTAGATCCCCGTACCCGGCCCAGACGAGGTGGAGCGCGCCCTCGAAGGAGGCGGCGCGGACCGAGGCGACCTGGTTGGTCAATCCGCCGGCCTCGCTGGCGTTCACCGCGACCTCGACGGAGCCCCAGGAGGTCCCGTCGAAGGCGCGCAAGACGATCTCGGCGGCGCCGCCGATGTCCCGGCGGATCCAGAAGACCGTGAGGGCACCGCCATGCTCCGCCGCGTACGGGGAGGAGTCGTAGTACCGGTCTCCCGGGCCGCTGACGAAGCCGAGACTGGACCACCCCGTCCCCGAGAAGCGCTTGTAGACGATGTCCTGGGCGGGATTGGTCCCGGACTCCACCCGCTGCCACACGGCGTACAGGTCGCCCCCGAACGCCGCCGCATCCGGGGAGGCGTGCGTCGTGTTCGCCGGGCCGGCCTCGAGTGACTGCTCGTCGGCCCACCGCGTGCCGTTGTGGACGCTGTAGTTGATCTGGGAGAGACCGGGGGAGGTCCCCGCGGTCGTCCAGAAGGAATAGAGGTCCCCAGCATTCACCGCCAGGGCAGGGTCCTCCCCCTGGCGTTCTGAGTCCCCCGGTGTGTTGATCTCGTCGAAGCCACCCCAACTTCCGACCCCGAAGTCGCGACCCACGATGTCCACGTCGGTCCCCGTGGTGACCGCGGGGTCGGCTGAGGCCCAGACCGCATGGAGACGGCCGCCGAGGCTGGCCAGCGCCACCCCGTCGTCCCAGTACTGCTCGCCCGCCCGGCTCGCCAGTGCCGGGGCGCTGCAGGAGGACACGGCGCCGCCCTGGAGCCAGTCGACATAGTCCTGGATCGTGGTCGGGTCCCGGGGCGTGCCGCTGTAGAGCGCGAGCTGGTCGGACGGCTCCAGGACGTCCGCGAATCCGGAATAGAGGTTGAGGACACCCCCGTTGAAAAGCGCGTCGTCGACCCCGGCCATGAAGTGCACGACGATCCGGGCGCCCGGCGGCATGTCCGGGATGTCGGGGACGGTGTAGTAGGCACCCCCCGGCGCGTACCCGTCCTCGTCCGAGAGGACCCAGCCGTCGATGTTGACCCCGACGGTCTCCGCATTGTAGAGCTCGACCCACTCGTGCCCGCCCGGCGCAGGGTCATGGAGGACCTCGTTGATCACGACGCGGATGGGGGCGGCGGCCGTCGGGGGGACCAACCCCGAGGCGAGCAGCACAAGCAGGAGGACCGCGGAGAGCGGCCGACGGTGGTACAGCGTCCCTCCTCGCACGCCCATGGACCTACCTAGCGCGTATACCCGGGGGTGCTTATATGGGGACTTTGGTAAGAGCGTTTCCTCAGCGCGAGGCGGTGTTCCCGTTCTCGGGAGCGGGAGCGTCCCGGGCCTCCCGGGAGAGGACGAGGGCCAGACCGATCATCCCCGCCCCGGCGGCGACCTGGACCACGGAGAGGACCTGCCCGGGGAAGACGATCACCCCCGCCACCGCGCCGACCACGGCGGACAGCGTGAAGATCGCCCCGGTCCGCATCGCGCCGATCTCCCGCAGACCGAGATAGAACATCCAGATGGCGGTGCCGTGGACGAGCAGGCCCAGGACCAGGACGACGGGGAGGTCGGCGGCGAGCGGGAGCGGCGGGCTCCCCGTGACCGCCACGACCACGGCGAGGAGCGCGGAGGCGACGAGGCACTTCGCCGCGACGAGGGCGGGCACCGCGTTGCGGCCGGAGAGGACCCGCGAGACGTTGTTGTCGATTCCCCACCCCAGCGTGGCAGCGACAATGAGCAGGTTCCCGACGGCGAGGCTCAGCGCCGTGAAGTCCAGGTTCGTGGCGACGACGACAGCGAGGAGAAGCATCCCCGCCATGGCCACGTAGCCCCGCGGCGAGGCCCGCTCGCGGAGGGCAAAGGCGATGAGCAGCGTGAACCCCGCCTCGGTGGTCAGCAGGAGGGCGGCGGTGACGGAGCTCGTCATCGAGAGGCCGACGAGGTAGAGGACCGGGGCCAGGCTGCCCCCGCACACGGCGATCACCGCCACGAGGGGGAGGTCGCGCCGGGCGACGGGGTGGCGCAGGAGGAAAGGGAGGAACGCGACTCCTGCCAGCACGTTCATCCACAGCACCACGGTGAACGGCGGCGTCGCCGGGAGCTTCCCCAGGACCGCGAGCGAGCCGAAGAGCGCCGCCGAGGCGCCGGCAGCGGCCGCACCGCGCAGGGCGGACACGCGTCCAGCATCCTCGCGGGACGTAAAGCCTAGTAGTGGCAACCGGCTCTTCCGATTCGGAAAAAGACCCCCGGAGGAGCGAAGACCCCGGGGGATGGCAAGAACGGTGAGCGTGACCTACTGCGTCGCCCCCGGGTTCGGCTGCACCGCCGGTTCCTTCGTCTGGTCCCCGGGCATCCGGATGCGGCTGCGGATGCGCTGGAGGTTCCTCGCCCCCGGGCTCCCCTTCCCGATCCCGCCGATCAGGGCGTCCGTGAAGCCCGAGAGGGTCCGGTAGAGGTCGTCGTGGGCCTCGGTCACGAGGGGGGTGAGCTCGGCGAGCTCGCGCTTCAGGGCCTCCTGCCGCGCGTTCAGCTGCGCGGCCTTGTCGGCCTTCAGCACCACGATGGCCTTCATGTGGTCCGTGTTCATTCCCGCCGTCGCCGCTTCGTCCTTGACCTCGTCCGCGGTCGTCACGAAGACCTGCGCGTAGCCGAGGTTCTCTGTCTGCGTTGCGGTCATTTCGTTCACTTCTCCGTTGGTTTTTGGCGCCCCTCCACGAGGGACAAGGTATCCTATGGGCAGGGGTTCCTCATCTACGGACTAGGCTACAGGCACGGTACATTTCTGTTATCATGACAACAGGATTTCATGGCAGGGGACGCGGACGGGCCTGCGGGGGGCCTCCGGGCCGGGTGGGGAGGGCCGCAGGGGGCTGCGGCGGGGTCGCGGGAGGGGTCGTTCCGCTGGACCTCCCCTGGGACTATCCCCGGCGGGGACGACGACGCCGGCGTCGGTTCCAGGTCCATGCGGTGTGCGGGTCCACGACGCGCGGGGCGATGCCTGGGCGGGCTCCCGGGGCTTCCGGGCGGGCGCCCGGGGCTTCCGGCGGATCCGGAGCGACCTCCGGGCGCCGCACCCCCCCTCCGCCGGAGCCTGCGGGCACCTTCCCGGAGGCTCCGGAGAGTGTCCCGGGACCTCCGGGAGCTCGGACGGACCGCCCGGGGTCCGGGGGCGGGTGCCCGGAGGCCTCGGGAGGTCTCCCCGACGCCCGGGGGAGTCGCCCGGACCTGTCCCTCGGCGTGCCCGGAGCCCCCGGGCCATTGCCCGGGGCCGCGGGCGCCTCCCGGACCCCCGGGGCACCTGCCCGGAAGGTCCGGGAGATTGCCCGGACCTCGCTCCGGATGTGCCGTAAGGGAGTGGCGGGGTGGGAGCCCTGTCGTGTGGGCGATCCCCGCACGTTGGCGACGCGGGGGAGAACAGGCTCCCGATCCACCGGTCATGAGGCCGGTTCAGTCGGTCTCCGGCATGGAAGGGGCGCCGGTTCCGGTCACCGCGACTCCCCGGCGGCGGTTGGGGGCCGAGGTCTCGGACCGTTGTGCCGCCGTTGGCCTGCACGCCTGACTGGACTCCGAGGGCATCCGATCCCTCTGGACTGCATGGAGTTACGAGGGGGACAGTTGGACAGCCAAGCGTCCGAGCCTTTCTCGGGATTCCAACTTTCGGCGCTCACCGGAGACGCTGCATGATGGAACTGATGTCTCGACCCTTGATCCGGTTCAGTGCACCCTCTACATGGCTTACCGTCAGTTTCCCGATTCGATTCACGACCTCGTCGTAGGCGTTCGCGAAGGGAGATCGACCAGCGGTATGCCTGGTGGAGACGAGGAGATGATAGGCCAACTGCCCGCGGGAGTCACCGATGGGGATGGAGCTGACTCTCGACTTGCCCAAAACCAATCGGACCCGATCCGTGTAGGCCACATCGATGTCCCCTCCATACCCACCGAACAGCTCGTGCAAGTCGAGACCGGTGAAACGTTCCATCTTGTCCGCACTCTTCCCGGTCTTCATCAGAGCCCCCATCTCCCGTTTGGTACCCGCGGTCAGGTTGATCACGAGATCCATATACTCGAAGTTGTCCGAGAGGCGCTCCAGCGTCTCCCAATAGGCTTCCATTCCCTCGGGGTCGACGAACGCCAGAACGAGAGGCTTCCGATAGGCGACGGAGTCGATGATCTCCTCCGTGACCTCGTTGCAGTCGCCTCGGATGATCTTCGTCTTCGTAGCCGCAGTCCCAAGGCGCCGAAGGAGGACATCGCGGTTCTTCTTTTTGCTCTCGACACCGACAATCTGGTCGAAGGACCTCTTCGCATTCGCGGCGATGAGGGGGGAGCCCGCCAGCCAATCCCCCGTCTCCGGGAGCCGGTTCACCCCGCAGCCGGAGAAGAGGTCGAGGTACACCATGCCGTCGAACTCACCGCCATTCACCCTGGCTGCTGCGACCACGGTGAACACGTCCATGATGTGTTTCAGCGCGCACAGCTTGAAAGCGGTGTGAAGCCCGTACTCATGCCTCACGTCAGGTCGCACCTTGGAGGCCGCGTCTCCCCACGCGCGCAGGTCTCGGAGGTGATCCTCCAGCCATCGCTCGGCGGTCTTCCTCGGCGGCATCGTTCAGCAAGCCCTCACACGGCCGCCTGCGCCCGGCCCAACGGGCGGGCAGCTGGCGCGGAAACCGGGTACTCGTCCCAGGTTCGGCCCTCCAACGTTCGGCCGGCTGCCTTCTTGTTCGCCCCACCCCACTGCTTGAAAAAGAAGGGCACCCATTGTTCCCGGCACTGGTCCCGGATTGCCCTCACCCAAGCGGGGTCCATCGGCCGGGCACGGGGGCCGGACTCCCCGCCGACGATGACCCAGCTCATGCCCCGGAGATTGAGGTCCTCGAAGGGACCGAGGAGGGGTTCGAGGGAGAGGAAGCGCACCGTGGCGGGGACGCCGCGGAGGGTGTCAATTCGCCCGCTGTAGTCCTCACTCTCCACGCTCGTCCCCGCCCAGACTTGCGCCGGCCAGCGGAAGGGCAGGGCAGTCCGGGCGTACTCCAGCATCCTCTGGGGTCTCTTCGTGAGGACCTGGTAGGAGTGCTGGTCCGCCCTCCTCATGACCTCGAAACACCGCGTCGTGAACTCGAAGGGGACGGCCTCGTGGAAGAGGTCGCTCATGCTGTTCACGAAGATCCGCCGCCCCGACCGCCAGCGGAGGGGCAGGTCCACGACATCCTCGTGGAGCGTGACGCGGAAGCCGTTCCGGTACCGCGGGCTCCCCATGGCCTTCAAGCGCTTTGCGAGGCGTTCGGCGTAGCAGTGCTTGCACCCCGGGCTCACCTTGGTGCAGCCGGTGACCGGGTTCCAGGTCGCCTCCGTCCACTCGATCCGGCTGTTGTCGCTCACGGTCGGGCCATCCGCAGGAGGGTATTTCACGACTTCCCCCAGGGGTGAGCGAAGAGGAGGCTCTTGTCTCATCCCGCCGTTACTTGGCGCGAAGCTCGTGACGATGGAGTTCCGCCACGTGCTTCTTGACTCTCGTCTCCTCCCGCTGGGAGCTCTGGTTGTGGGACTTGCAGCTCGCGACGGGATTCTCCCACCGCCAAAGGTAGCTCGGTGTCAATCCATGCTTCAGGATGCCGTCCTTGTAGGGAATCTTGGGCGCGACTTGGTTCGCGGGCTCGCCAAAGTCCTTGCACTTTTCCCCAAGTTTGGCCCGCCAGCCCTTCTTGGCGTAGCGGACGGGCACGTCCCAGGTCTCAAACGCTTCGCGCTCCGGCCTTACAAGAACACGCGTTGCGGCCGGGGCGCGGCCACCGGACCGCTCACGGCGAGCTCCCACTTCAGGTTCACGTCCCTGACGTGAGCGGCCTCCTGGACCATGACTCACCTGCGGGGGCATCGCGCGCACGGATCTTAAATCGAGCGATGCCGGGAGCGATTGGGGTCGTCGCAGCGGCTATCCAGACGACTGCGATCTCTAGCCGGCCAGCCTTGCCGCGACCTCGTCGTGGAAGAACTGAATCACCTCGGCTGAGAGGCGCGGTAACTCCATGGCCTTCGACTTTAGGAGATCGCTCCCCAGCGGCACATCGACAGCGACCCTCCTCACGTCGAACCAGGGCATACCCTTCGCTGGCAGCTTTTCGCAGAACCGTTCGAAGAACCTCTTCTGTAATCCCCCCCTGAAGGTTGGCCCTTTCGTGAGGAGGGAGAAGGCCGTCTGCGCGGCCCCCTCGGTCTCAAGGTAGACGGAGTAGCAACCTTCGGTTGGTCGTAACCAGGGGCCGTAGTAGACATCGGACGCCTTGCCCTCGCCGGAAAGTAGGCGGAACCCGCGATCATAGTACGCATGCCACCTACTCGCGTCGTAATAGTGCTCGCCCTTTCCTCGAGGCTTGTCCTCCAGTTCCAGCCCGAGCGTACTCAGGTGCCCATATACGGCTTTGAAAAGCTGCTCAACTCTCTCGAAGGCCTTCGGAATCTGCCGGAGCGCGGCCACTTCGTCGTCGTCGAACCCACGGAACGGTTTCAGATCGGGAACCATCTCTATCGCCTGCCTGATTTCGCCTGCAACAAGCCGGTCCACCGGGGAAGCGGCGCCATCCCTCTCCATGGCTTCCGACTCCTCGTGGACACTAATCCAAGAAAGAAGATGCGTTTTGCCTTGCCCCGCTTCAAGAGACCGGAGCCCCTTGCGGAGCTGCTCGATCGTGTCCGGGGTCAATGCAACGACTCCGTATGACCCTCGCATCTCCTTCGGAATGGAGAGGTGATACTTCTTGAGTTGTCCGACCGTTAGGCCGCCCTCCGTGCCCAGTCTAACGACCTTGCTCTCGATGACTACGAGGAAGGTGTCCCACTCGATGCGAAGGTCGAAGCGCCCATGCTCGCCCTCGTCAGAGATCACACTGGGCTCTCGCGTGACGTCGAATTCGACCTCCGAGGGAACCGATATACTCCTACTTGGGTCGCGATCGAGCGACTCTGCCCTTCGAAGGACCCTCCTCAGTAGGTCGGGCGACCTCTCGAATGCCCAGCCAAGCAGGCCTGTAAGGAGAAGCTCTTCGCGTTGCCCTGGTTCGACCCCCCTGGCGGTCTTTGCGACTTCGAGGATGGTGAGGCGGGACACGGGTTCCGAAAACGCACGGGGCTATAAGATGAGCACGTCGAGCTCGGGGTCTGGCGCGAGAGCCAGCAAGGCCCGCAGGAACGACACGAGCGAGTCGAGCTACCGATTCTGCCAGTGGGGGACGTAGGGGCTCTCGGGATGTTCCCACCGTCCCAGGATCTCGAGCTGCCTCGAGTCGTAGCGATCGGCGGCGGGGTCCGGCTTCAGCTCGCACGTCCGGAGGTACGTCGCGCAGGTCCCCTCCTCGTGGGGGAGCCCGAAGTAGTGGCCGAATTCGTGGATGAACCTGAGACGCAAGACCGCCTCGTCGTCTGTGAACTGGACTAGCACGATGTTCCCGCACATCCGTCCCGCCGCCTGGGAGAATGGGCGATCGGGAACGCTGCCTTGATAGATCTGGAGTCTCATGACGTGGGTGCCTGTGGGGACCGTCTGGCTGTCATCGAGCCTGAGGAGCAGCCGAGTGGAGAATCTGTAGACTGCCAGGCCTTCCCGCAGGCCGGCCTCAACCGCTATCCGGGTTGTGCCCCCGAGTCGTTCTCCCCGCTCGTCGACTACATCGACGTCCAGTCGTTCGGGGATTGCGGCCGGGAGGTCCAAGGCGGATTCCTTGCAGAGGGACCCCATGGATCCCAGAGGCCCCAGAAACCGACGATGATGAGCATCCCGACGACGACCCAGATTCCAGCGCGTAGGTAGCGCTTCGTTGCAGGAGGTCTCGGCCTCCTCGTCCCGGGAATCTCCTCCGAGGCGCCTTCAGCCTGCGTGCCTGCTTCGACCATTAGTTTCTGAGCCCGACTTCCCGCTCAGGCCTATAGGTCTTTCCCCGGGGTGGGTGAACACCGGCTCGTTGGCCTGCCCTCGTGGGCTTAATAGCCCCTCCACCCTCCCGAATGGGCATGGCTGAGCTTCTCGAGTCCGTCCTCCTGATCGCCTTCGGGTTCGGCCTCGGTTTGCTCGGTCCGCTTCTGCAAGGGCGGTACGACGAATGGCGGGGTAAGCGCAGAGTCGCGAGGATTCTTGCGCCAGAGATCCAGGCGGTCGCCGCAAGCGCCCAGCATTCCCTGGAGGTCAATCTGCCCAACCTCAAGAGGGTCCGGGCCGAGTTTGATGCGGGGCCAACGTCCGTGAGCTGGATCGAGGTCGCAGATGCTGACTTTCCGACCGCAGTCTTCCAGGGGCTCCTCGGCGAGGTCGGGATACTGCCCATGGATGTCTTGGTTCCCCTGACCGAGATGTACCGGTGGATCGAGTAGGCCCACCATCACAAGGCTGAGAACCTCCAACAGGCGGAGCACCTCCGCGAGATGACACTCAAGGTCGTTGGTCGGAAGTTCACCTCGGAGGAACTCGCCTTCCTGCGCATGAAGTCCATGGCCACCATTGTTCACGCTACGACCTACTTCAAGGTGGTTGAACGGATCGCATCGCTCGCCGGGACATCGCTAACCGAGCTGGCCAAGATTGCCGACCTCGGGTCACGGTACGGCGTGAATGTGAAACTCAACGGAGTGCTTCGCGGGGAGGTTGGATGGCACAAGCCAAGCAGCCCCCAAAAGGCTCGAAAGCAATGAGATTGGCCCATCTGTTCAGGACCCTGGAGCGCCTACAGAGGGTGCCCAGTCCTTGGGGGGTCTCATACCACATTCTCCGGCGTCATGTTCATGTCCTAGCCATCTCATGTCCAACACAGTCTGGCGGTGAGCGACTGGCACCCATCCCCGTCTTCGAAGAAGCTCACCTGCGAGCGGTGTGTGATGTGTTGGGAGACACCCACCTCGGGCTGACGAACACGGAGATCGACAGGCTACTTGCCGAGTGCGGGATTGAGGTCACTCGCCCGAAAGAAGATAGGTACGTCGTGGTCCTGGGGGCGAACAAGCGAGACCGGCTTTTCGGCATTCTGGAGCGGCGCCAGCGGCAGGACCGCTGCGGCAACCACGTCGCGGCCTTCATCAAAGCCGCCATGGCTCCAGTACGATATACAGCCAATCCCCAGCTTTACGAGGATCGACGAGCTCGCCTCAACACAGCCCTCGCCTTCGCGGGGTATCAGCTCGGAGCGAATGGCGAGCTCCATGTGATTACGCCCAGCACAACACTCACAGAGGCCCAGGAACGTGCTGATCGACTGCGCGGAGAGCTCCGCCGTCGCGGAGTGCACCCCGGTGTGCTGGAGTTCTGCCGGGAAGAGCTGTTGGTTGAGGACTACTTCCACGCCACTCTGGAGGCGACCAAGAGTGTTGCGGAGAAGATGAGGAAGAGGACCGGCCTTACTCTCGATGGCAATGGCCTCGTTGAGGAGGCCTGTGGATTTGAGAAAAGGCGACCGCCACTGCTCGCGTTCAACACCCTGAGTACCCCACAAGAAGAGAGTGAACATCGCGGACTCGCGAGTCTGGTCAAAGGGCTGTTCAGCGCGTTCAGGAACCCCACAGCCCACGCGCCGAGGATCCATTGGCCAATCAGCGAGCAAGACGCTCTGGACGTCCTCACGCTCGTATCCCTGATCCACAGGCGACTGGATAACGCTCTGGTCTACCCAATACGCGAGCCTTGAGGTGCTCTGGAACGCGGCGAAGCGGATCTCGCTCTTTTCCGCATGGCTGGGCGCCGTCATCGTTCGCTGATCTTGACTTCCGGAAGGAACAAGACTTCAGCGGACGCGGGTCTTGTAACATCCGTAGGGATTTTCTCGCTTCTGGCTTGTACACTCAGAGCTGCCTTCATGGAGAGCCCCTGCTGATCGGTCCAGGTTCCGTCCGTCAGTTTTCCCTAAAGGCGTTACAAGACCGCGGACGCGGGAAGGGTTAAGCCTTGGGTCGGCATCCCTGGACGCGCTTCCGCCATGTACACATTCGAGCGAGTCTGGAGAGGGCTTCAATCCCGGCCATCGTTGCCGCAGGCCAACTCAGAGGGCGATCATGTCGAGTGAGGCCGACACCTGCCGTAAGTATGTCGTCCCCTTGCTACAGACCGCCGGCTGGGAGGTGGAACCGCACTCGATTGCGGAGCAACGTACCATCACCCATGGACGGATTATCCCAGTGGGCAGCACGAAGTTCAAGCGAAAACCATCGAAGCGCGTGGACTACCTGCTGCGCTACACACGGGACTTCCCACTCGCTGTCGTCGAGGCCAAGGCGGATTGGAGGTCCGCCGCGGACGGACTCCAGCAGGCCAAGGAATACGCCGAGATGCTCGGCCTGAAATTCGCGTACTCAACCAACGGGCGGGAGATCATCGAGTTCGACTATTCAACGGGACAGGAGACCCTCCGAGTGGACTACCCGACCCCTGCGCAGCTGTGGGAGCGGTATCGCGCGGCTGTCGGAATGAGTGAGGACCACGTTGCCGACAGATTGCTCACACCGTCCCATCACACCGCAGGCAGGAGCGAGCGCTATTACCAGGAGATCGCAATCAACAGGGCCGTTGAAGCGATCCTGAAGGGTCGAAGACGCCTGCTCATCACAATGGCCACGGGGACGGGGAAGACCCTAGTGGCGTTTCAGGTCTGTTGGAAACTCTGGAGCTCCCGCTGGAACCGCACCGGAGAATATCGACGACCCAAGATACTCTACCTCGCCGACCGCAACATCCTCGTGGACCAGCCGAAGGACGGGATCTTCGCGGACTTCGGGGACGCGCGATACAAGATCGAGTCGGGCGAGGTCGTGAAGAGCCGCGAGATGTACTTCGCTATCTACCAGGCGATTGCCGGGGACGAGCAGCGTGTCGGTCTCTTCAAGTCATTTTCGCCTGACTTCTTCGATCTCATCATCGTGGACGAGTGCCACCGCGGCAGCGCGAGCGACTACAGCTCGTGGCGGAGCATACTCGAATACTTCGAGCCCGCCATCCAGCTAGGCATGACGGCCACGCCCCTGCGAAACGACAACCGTGACAGCTACCTCTACTTCGGGAACCCAATCTACCAATACAGTCTCCGCCAGGGGATTGAGGATGGCTTCCTAGCGCCGTACCGTGTCTATCGCATCATCACTGATTGGGACGCTGCGGGTTGGCGACCAAACAAGGACGACCTGGATCGCTACGGTCGTCCGATTCCGGACGATGAGTACCAGACCAAGGACTTCGAGCGTGCCGTGGCCCTCCGTGCCCGCACCGAGACCATCGCGCGCCATCTGACCGGATTCCTCAAGAGAGCCGACCGCCTCGCCAAGACAGTCGTCTTCTGCGTTGATCAGGAGCACGCCAGCGAGATGCGCCGAGCCCTTGCCAACCTGAACAGCGACTTGGTCATCAAGTACCCGGATTTTGTCTGCCGCGTCACCGCCGATGAGGGCGACATCGGACGTGGTCATCTCAGCCGCTTCCAGGACGTGGATACCCAGTCCCCGGTCATCCTTACCACGTCCCAGCTGCTGAGCACTGGTGTGGACCTACCCACATGCAAGAACATTGTTCTCGCTCGTGTCATCGGGTCCATGACCGAGTTCAAGCAGATCATCGGACGAGGCACCCGGGTGAGGGATGACTACGGGAAACTCTGGTTCAACATCATCGACTACGCCGGGTCTGCGACTCGACAGTTCGCCGATCCCACTTTTGACGGCGAGCCCGTGCTGCTTACAGAAGAGGAGTTGGCGAGCGGCGGTGAGGGTAGGGTAGTCGCTGAAACCGAGACCCCTGATGACACGGTGGCAGAGGAAGGGGGCTCGGCTGTCGTCGAGCCTCCGACCACGGAGCGCAAGAAGTATTACTTTGACGGAGGCCAGGTCGAAGTCGCCTCCCAACTTGTCTACGATCTCGACCCCGATGGGAACCAGCTCCGGGTCATGCGCTACACCGACTATGCCGCGGAGAAGGTTCGCAGGCTCTGTCGAACAGCCCGGGAGTTGCATGAGAAGTGGGCAGACGCCGCGCAGCGCTCCGAAATCATCCAGCGGTTGGAGGAGCGGGGCATTGGGTTCACCGAGCTGGCGGAGGCTGCAGGCCAGCCTGAGGCGGATCCCTTCGACCTCTTGTGCTACCTGGCTTTCAACGCCCCTCTCCGCAGTCGCCGCGAGCGCGCGCAACGATTGCGGGAGGAGCGCAAGGACTTCTTTGAGCGATATGGCGCTGAGGCGCGACAGATACTTGACGAGATGCTGGAGAAGTACGCCGAGCATGGGGACGCGCAGTTCGTCCTGCCGGACATCCTTCACGTCCCCCCTCTCTCAGAGCACGGCACGGTCATGGAGATTAACGAGTTCTTTGGAGGGGCCGACAATCTGCGAGATGCAGTACGTGACCTGCAGAGCTTGCTTTATGACGAAATGGGAGGAAGACCATGAGACGCAGCAAGGAAGCGACAACTGTCCCGTCCTTGACGACTGCGCAATCGCTCGGCAGTCTGCTCAAGACAGCGCGTGATATCATGCGCAAGGACAAGGGGCTGAATGGCGACCTCGACCGGTTGCCGATGCTGACCTGGATCATGTTCCTCAAGTTCCTCGACGACCTCGAACTTCAGCGTGAGCAGGAGGCCAGACTCGCGCGGGGGAAGTTCCGCCCCGCCATCGAGCGCCCGTACCGTTGGCGGGACTGGGCTGCCCGAGCCGATGGCACGACCGGGGACGAGTTGCTGTCATTCATCAATTCGGAGGAGTGCACTCGCCCCGACGGGACACGCGGTCCAGGCTTGTTCGCTTACCTGCGCAAGGTCTCCAGCTCTAATGGGGATGATCGCCGCGACGTAATAGCGACGGTCTTCGGTGGGGTGGATAATCGTATGAGGAGCGGCTACCTCCTACGAGATGTGATCAACAAGGTCCATGGCATCCACTTCACATCCAGCCAAGAGCTGAACACCCTGGGGGCGCTCTACGAATCCATGCTCCGAGAGATGCGCGACGCCGCTGGCGATTCTGGCGAGTTCTACACTCCGCGTCCCGTCGTGCGTTTCATGGTCAAATCTGTGGACCCCCACCTCGGCGAGACCTTGCTGGATCCTGCCTGTGGTACCGGCGGCTTCCTCGTGGAGGCCTTCACACACCTCGGCAAGCAGGTAAAGACTGTTGCCGACCGGAGGGTGTTGCAGACGGGCACACTCTTTGGTTATGAGCCGAAGTCCCTTCCCTTCCTGCTGAGCCAGATGAATCTACTGCTGCACGGCCTGGACGCTCCGCAGATAGACCCCGGCAACGCCCTCCGCTACAAGATCACCGAGATAGGTGAGCAGGACCGTGTGGACATCATCCTCACCAACCCCCCATTCGGAGGCGAAGAGGAAAGGGGCATCCAAGGCAACTTCCCTGAGGATCGGCAGACCGCGGAGACAGCGTTGCTCTTCCTCCAAATCATCATGCGCCGGTTGCGTCGGGTGACCAAGGACAGCTTCGGCCCTGCGCGTGCGGCCGTAGTGGTTCCCAACGGCACGCTCTTCGGGGACGGCGTCTGTGCTCGCATCAAGGAGGAGCTACTGAAGGAGTTCAACCTCCACACGATAGTTCGATTGCCCACCGGCGTGTTCGCCCCGTACACCAGCATACCCACGAACCTGCTCTTCTTCGACCGCTCCGGGCCGACGAAGGAAGTCTGGTACTACGAGCATCGGCTTCCCGAAGGGCGGAAGAACTACACCAAGACCCAGCCTCTGCGGTTCGAGGAGTTTCAAGAGTGTCTGGATTGGTGGAACCGGCGGGAGGAGAACGACCGCGCTTGGAGAATCCCAGCAAGGGAGATACTTGCCGACGGTTGCAATCTCGACCGCAAGAACCCGCGTGGCAAGGTGAACTTCGAGCACCTGCCACCAGACAAGCTCGCTGAGGACATCTTGGAGAAAGAACGGCGGATTACAGGTCTGATGGCTGAAATCAAGGCCCTGGTGAGGTCCCCCTATGAATAGCGCATGGCCCAAGATTAGGTTGGGCGAGGCGATTGCGAGCGTCAAGCGTCCGACAGTGCCCCTGCCAGGCGTGACCTACCGCCAGCTCGGCGTGAAACTCTGGGGGGAGGGAGCCTACGAGCGAGAGCCCATCGATGGAGGAGCAACCAAGTATGGCACACTCTCCCGGGTCGAAGCAAACGACGTCGTAGTTAACAAGATCTGGGCCCGGAACGGGAGCGTCGCGGTGGTGACCGAAGCACTCGCCGGTTGTTTCGTTAGTGGTGAGTTTCCCACTTTCTCCCCAGATCCAGTCAAACTTATGCCCCGGTGGATGCACTGGCTGACGAAGACAAGCTCCTTCTGGGCGCAGTGCGATGCGATAGCGCGGGGAACAAGCGGGAAGAACCGCATAAGACCCGAGCAGTTCTTGCAGGTTGAGGTACCTCTGCCGCCGTTGTCGGAGCAGGCACATGCTGTTGCACACGTGGAGCGGCTCGCCGCCTTGATCTACGACGCTCGGTCCCTGCATCGCCAAGTTACCGAGGAGACGAAGGCGCTCTGGAGAGGCGTCCTCTCCCAAGTATTCGAGCCTATGGGGCGATTTGAGCATACCCTCGAATCTGTTTGCGATGAGATCATCGATAATCTGCATTCCACCCCTCGCTACGACGGCGATGATTTCCCTTGCATACGGTCACAGGATGTCGGGTGGGGCGAACTCGACTACTCTGCCGCACTGAGCACAAGCGCGGCAGAATTTGCAGAACGCACCAAGCGGGGAGAGCCCCAAAGAGGCGATATCGTCTTTGTTCGAGAGGGGGACATCGGTCGTTGCGCCGTTGTCGATGGATCACAACGCTTTAGCCTTGGACAACGGGTGATGATGTTCCGGCCATCGTCCCGTGCTGATTCTCGTTACCTCATGTACCAGCTTATGTCGCCTCCTGTCCTCGAGGAACAGGTGTTACAGGGCAAAGTTGGGACGACAAGCCACCACGTGAACGTGAAACGTCTCCTCAAGATTCGGGTCACCCTTCCCGCTCTTCCCAGCCAGCGTCGAATCGTCTCGCACCTCGACCGTCTGCGAGCCGCGATAGACCAGGCCACACGCCTGCAAACCGAAACCACCAAGGAACTGGATGCCCTTCTTCCTGCCGTACTCCATAAGGCATTTGAGGGGGAAACATGACATGAAGGACAAGGAGATGACCTTGTGGGGGACTCACGGAGGAAGGACGGGCGACGCGGACGCATTGTTCCTCACGAGGAACGTCATAGCCGTTGGGTGGGACAAGATGGGCTACGTCGGGAAGATGAAGCCAGATCCAGAGACGTTCAACGGCGCTCTCGCTGCGGCCTACCCGAACGCGAAGCCCGGAGCGATTCCGAACAGCGCCGGGCAGCTTTGTGGAAGGATGAGTACAGGTGGTGCCTGCCGACCTCTAACCGACGCTGCCACTATTACCGGAGCCGTACCTCGGTCGGATGAGTTCATTCGCACCCGCCCACACATCTGAGAGGAGGAGACTGAGCAAAGCCGAAAGAGTTCTGAGCCACCGGCCGATCCACTCGAAGAGCTTCCGCAAGAAGGCCAATATCCACGCCGCCACTTGAACCAGTTTCTCCCCGATGACCTTCAAGGTGGCTGCAACCTCTTCCCCGTACTTCGCGAGGGCGACCACTGCTCCAATGGCCAGAAGTGCCTGGGCCCAATCCGGGAGGCCCGAGAGCCACTTCGACGCGGCGTCGATCCCCTCCTCCAGAGCGGAGGTGACGCTCTC